>Ga0214472_10000167_pt1 | contig 90439 bp, 85 predicted proteins | sample RVTome_6_FD_207662 | JGI IMG/M metagenome (GOLD analysis project Ga0214472, IMG submission 207662) | Soil microbial communities from uranium-contaminated site in the Upper Colorado River Basin, Wyoming, United States - RVT140D175 | ecosystem: Environmental > Terrestrial > Soil > Contaminated >... | reverse complement strand
TTCCCTGCTGCTGCCTCCCGTAGGAGTCTGGGCCGTGTCTCAGTCCCAGTGTGGCTGATCGTCCTCTCAGACCAGCTACCCGTCGGAGCCTTGGTGAGCCGTTACCTCACCAACAAGCTGATAGGCCGCGAGACCATCCCGGAGCAGCGGACTGTTTCCTCACCGGACCATGTGGTCCTGTGAGCATATTCGGTATTAATCCGAGTTTCCTCGGGCTATCCCGATCTCCAGGGCAGGTTTCTCACGTGTTACGCACCCGTTCGCCACTGTCCCTCCATCTCTCTTACGATCAACGGAGTTCTCGTTCGACTTGCATGCATTAGGCGCGCCGCCAGCGTTCGTCCTGAGCCAGGATCAAACTCTCCATCGAAAGTTTGATGTGCCTGACATCCGTTGGTTCTCAACTGAGAGCCTTGGAGTCAAACATCAAAGGTTGTCACACCGAGGACGGGGGTCCTCGTAGGAACGGTGTTCCCACTGTGGTGTGACATTGTTATTTTGCATCGCTTGCCTTCCCCCAGACGCCAAAGCGACTGGAGCAAGCCAAGCGCATGCTGGCTTTTGACACGCTGTTTAGTTGTCAAGGAGCCCGGATCCTCGCGCGCTCGAAGGCACTCGAGGGGCCTCACATCATAGCCCAACCAGAACGGCCAGGCCAAATCGGCCGCCACTCCCAACGCGGGACGACGACCGTGCAGCCGGTATAGAACCACACCGTCTGTGCGAATGCAAATCAACCTTGTATCAAATGCCCGCCGTCGTACTCCCATTCTTGGGCGTGCAAACCGCCTGGTCTGGCGGTAACGCGGTACACTGATCTGACTAGTCCTTTTGGAGCTGGTGCAAACCAATACGGACAGCAGTGCCATCACCACTTAGAGTGGGGGCGTATATAGGAATAGCAGTTCGTCGTGGGCGGGCACCCAGACGGCTGCAAGGGCAAGGTATAAGGGAAGGCAAGCTGGCATGTCGTATGCGACTACACGCGGCAACCGCTTTATCGCGGTCGCATTGTTGGCGTTGCTCCTGATTGCACTCATCGGCACCGCGGGCATCCCACGGGCAGAGGCAGTCGAGCAATCGTCCGTAATCAATTTCGAGTCCGGTCTCAGTGCCGGCGACATAGTATCGACGGTCTCGGTTGGCACCGGAATGAGCGGGGCTGATCTAGGCACGGTGTCGGTGTTCGGTACCAACCCGAACATCGCAGGGAACGCGGCGATGGTTTTCGATGCCACCTGTGGCGGGCAAACCGTATCGATCGTGGATCCCGCGTTCGATCCAACCATGTGCTCGGGTGACGATCCCGATCTCTATCACCCGCTCCAGGGCAACACACTCATCATCAGCGAGGACGGCGACTCTTCAGATCCGGACGACGCGGCGAACCAGAACACCTTCTGGACCTTCGACTTCACCGCCTGGGGTCCTGGTGAGGTCATCGTCGACTCGATGGTCGTAACCGATATCGACGTAGGTCAGCTCGCGGCAACCATCATTCTCTACGACGCCGGAGGCGCGGTCCTGGCGGTAGTCCCGATCCCGGATCTCGGTGACAACACCAAAGAGACCGTGGGTGTGGACACCGCCGGTGTGGCTTCCATGGTCATCGGCCCGATGGGCTCCGGCCAGATCGACGACATTCAGATCACGACCGATACACCGATCATCGACCTCGAACTCACCAAGGACGTCAGCCCGCCCGCCGTACAGGTCGGTGAGGAGACCACGTTCACGATCAGTGTTGTGAACCAGGGTCCTGATGACGCCACCGGTGTCGAGGTGACCGACACGTTGCCTGCCGGTCTCACCTATGTCTCCGACAACGCCGGCGGTGCCTACGACCCGGCAACCGGTGTCTGGACCATCGGCGACCTCGCAGTAGGCGCATCGGTCTCTATGGAGTTTGTCGTCACCGTCGACGAACCCGGGACGTTCACCAACGAAGCCGAGGTCACCGCAGCCAACGAAGAAGACTCGGACTCTGTACCCGGTGACGGCGAAGGTGACGACTGGGACGACGCCGTCGTCGTTGCCACCGTAGACCCGCCGGTCATCATCGATCTGGAGTTGACCAAGGACGTCAGCCCGCCCGCCGTACAGGTCGGTGAGGAGACCACGTTCACGATCAGTGTTGTGAACCAGGGTCCTGATGACGCCACCGGTGTCGAGGTGACCGACACGTTGCCTGCCGGTCTCACCTATGTCTCCGACAACGCCGGCGGTGCCTACGACCCGGCAACCGGTGTCTGGACCATCGGCGACCTCGCAGTAGGCGCATCGGTCTCTATGGAGTTTGTCGTCACCGTCGATGACATCGGCATATTCACCAACGTCGCCGAGGTCACCGCAGCCAACGAGCCCGACATCGACTCGGTGCCGGGTGACGGCGAAGGGGACGACTGGGACGACGCGGTGGTGACCGCCATCGCGCAGGTCGAAGCTTCGTCGACAATCGGTGACTTCGTGTGGTTTGACACCGACGACGACGGGGTCCAAGACAGCGGCGAAACCGGCGTCTCCGGTGTCACAATCCGTCTCACCAACCAGGCCACCAACGAGGTGCTCACCGCGGTCACCGACGCCAACGGCCGGTATCTGTTCTCGGCACTCGACGCCGGCACCTACGTAGTCGAAGTGCTCACGTCGACGCTGCCGGACAACTACGGTCTGACAACGGTTGGGACCTACACCGTGACTGTCATCGACGACCAGAGCTTCCTCGATGCCGACTTTGGCATCGTCACGATCCTGCCGGTCACGGGGTTGGAGTTGGAGATGGTGGCTCTGATCGGGATGATGTTCCTCGGACTCGGCGGTCTGTTCCTCGGACTCGAGCACGGTCGCAAGCGGTTGGCGACTGCGCCGGTGGCATAGCCGAATACCCGGCTTGCCCAACACCTGTGGCCCGCCCCTGTAACGGGGCGGGCCACGGTCATCTAGGAGGTTGGTGTGAAAGCAGCCGTGGCGGCTCGCCCCACCAGTGAATCAGGCGTTCACGACGGCGCGAGCGAGCCAGAACAGGCGATTCGCACCAGCCTCCTACGAGCCCCTTATCTTGGCGGCAAGCCTGAGAATGAGGGCTACAGCGAGAATGAGCAATACGAGTGTTGCCCCCCAGATGACCATCCTGAAGACCCCGCGGAGCAGCCAGAAAGCCACCAGTATCACAACCACGCCAACCAGCAGGTCGGCCACGGCGTTCCGCACTCGCTGCATCACTCCACCAGCCGCACAAATCGGCGCTTGCCGACCTGAAGCACGGTGCCAACGAGCTCATCGCGTCGCATGGTCTCGGCTGTGATCTGATCACCGTCGAGACGGACGGCACGCTGCTTCAGCATACGCCTACCCTCACCGTTCGAGCCGACTAGCCCGGCGTCCTTCAACAACCCGGGTACCCAGATCGGATCCTCGTTTCCTACCGTGTGCTCGGGCACGTCATCGGGAATGCGATGGTCCTTGAACACCAGGTCAAATGTCTTCTCGGCATCGGCGGCAGCCGACTCTCCCCAGTATCTAGCCACCACAGCCCGGGCTAGCTCCCGCTTCGGAGCTCCGGGGTGGCGGGCACCGCTGTCGAGGTCAGCCATGATCTGCGCAACCTCGGCCGCCGGGCGGTACGCGGCGAGATTGAACCACTGACCCATCGCCTCGTCCGGAATGCTCATCGTCTTGCCGAACATCTCCTCTGGTGGATCGTTCACAGAGATGTAGTTGCCGAGCGACTGGGACATCTTCTTGACGCCATCGGTGCCGACCAGTAGCGGCACCGTCATCACCATCTGTCCCTCTTGTCCCCGGCGCTCCTGAAGGTCGCGGCCCACCAGATTGTTGAAGAGCTGGTCGCTGCCACCTATCTCGATGTCGGCCCGCACCGCCACCGAGTCCATCGCCTGCAGCAGCGGGTACATGAACTCGATCATCGATATGGGTTCGTGCGCTTCCCAGCGGCTCGCAAAGTCCTCCCGGTCCATGATGCGGGATACCGTGAACTGTGACGTCAGCTCGAGCACGTCACCCATGTCCATCTCGCCGAGCCATTCCGAGTTGTGGCGAATCTCGAGGTTCTCGGGTAGGAGGATCTCCTTGATCGTGCCGATCACACCCGATACATAGCCCCCCACCTCTGTTGCCTCCAGGCGTCGCCGGGTCTCGCTCTTGCCGCTCGGGTCCCCAACCTGCGCCGTGAAATCGCCGACGATGAGAACGGCCGTGTGGCCGCATTCCTGGAATCGCCTCAGCCGTTCGAAAACCACCGCCCAGCCAAGTGTCACATCGGGGGCGGTCGGATCTACACCCAGCTTGGCGCGTAGCGGGCGGCCGCGGCGAAGTCGAGCCAGCAACTCACCTTCCGGAAGGATCGTGTCTGCGCCGTCGGTCAGGTAGGCAAACTGCTCTTCAGGTGTCATCACGCCGGAGGTTACCCCACAACCACGAAGCGCCAGAGCCTGTCGGTCGCCCTCGAGATGCCGATGCGCCTCGTCCGATCGATCGTACGACTCCCAGGCCCCGGGCCGGGGAGCAGAAAGACCGGACCCGTCCGCAGATCTACACCGTTGTGCAGCCCGGTGACCCCGAGTGCCTGGCATAGCTTGCCGGGCCCGTTGGTCAGCTGATCGCTACGACCCCGCCTGTCACGTGCGACGTCATCTCCTTCGGTGATTTCCCCTCCCCGAAGCAGCACCGCATGGGCTATTCCCGCCTCTCCGACAACGACGTTCATGCACCAGTGGATCCCGTACGACCGGTACACATAGAGCAGTCCACATTGCCCGAACATCGTGGCGTTGCGGGGGGTCTGGCCACGGAATGCATGACTAGCCGGGTCGTCGGCTCCGGCATACGCCTCGGTCTCGGTGATGGTGACTGCGACCGGCTTGCCGTCGATGGTCGACCGCAGCGTCCAACCGAGCAGCTGCTCAGCGACCGAGAGGACGTCTTGGCCGAGCAGTGTCTCCAGACGCCGGCGGGACAACGTCAGCCGTTCAAATATAGGAGGAGGCCACGGAAGGAGTGCATCCGGTTCTCGGCCTGATCGAAGACCCGTGAACGCTCATGCTCGATGACATCGTCGGTGACCTCCTCACCACGATGCGCCGGGAGACAGTGCATGAAGATTGCGTCGCCGGCTGCGCTCTCGAACAACTCACGGGTCAGCCGGAACGGCAGCAACATCCGATTGCGCTCCTCAGCCTCCTCTTCCTGACCCATGGAGGTCCACACGTCGGTGTACACGACGTCGGCGCCTGCAACCGCGTCGGCGGCGTTGCTGGTGACCGTGATCTTGCCGCCGCTCGAGGCAGCGATCTTGGTTGCCTCCTCGGTGATTTCACCATCCGGTTGGTAGCCGTCCGGGCCTGCAACACGGATGTCGACTCCGGTCAGTGCCCCGGCAAGCATGAGGCTGTGGCATACATTGTTGCCATCACCAATGTAGGCAACGCTTGCCTCCTCGAGCGGGCGGTGCTCGGCGATGGTCTGTAGATCGGCCAGAGCCTGGCACGGATGCGAACGATCTGACAGCAGGTTGATGATCGGTGCATCGGCCATCGGGGCCATCTTCACCAGGTTCCGATGATCGAACACCCGGAACGCGAGCATGTCGAGGTAGCGGTCGAGCGTCCTGGCGACGTCCTCGACCGACTCCCGCTTGCCGAGACCAACCTCGTCTGCCTTCAACACCACCGGGTGAGCCCCGAGCTCAACGGTGGCGACCTCACAAGAGACACGGGTCCGGGTGGAAGGCTTCTCGAAGAATAGCCCGACCTTCTTGCCATCCAGCCTTCCCGTGTAGCTACCGAGGTCTCGTTTCGAGTCGACAGCCAGCCGCAACGTCTCGGCGACGCCTTCTGCCCCTATGTCCGTAACCATCAAGAAGTCCGACATTCTTGCTCCACTTCACAACTCGGCCGACAAATCAGCTTTCAAATCCCGTTTTCTTAGACTCCGCCGCGCAGCGTCGCCCCTTCTGCTGCAGCTTCGTCGATCATTCGCTGTCTCACAGCCGCCTCCTCCGCAGCGTCGAGAGTGCGGTCTTCCGCACGCAACCGGTAGCGAATCGCTACTGCTCTCTCCCCTCTCTCGCTGCGGTAGTCGTCGAATATGGACGCCGACTCCACCAGGTCGGAGGTTCGGCTCGTTGCCGATACCAGATCGGCCGCCGGGTAGTCGGTGGCAACTTCGAAAGACAGGTCGAATTCGGCGTGGGGATAGGTCGACACGGGGGTCATCTGCACCGTCGGGCGCGGAGCCGTCACGGGGTCCATGTCGAGCTCCAGCACCGCCACACGCCCGCCCAGCTCGAACGCCTCGGCCACGTCGGGGTGGAGCTCGCCCGCATGACCCACGGTCAGCGCACCCATCACCAAGGCTGCGGTTCGGGTCGGGTGATAGCCCGCATGTTGTGCCTGCCGTCTCGAGATGCGAACTCCGAGCGCATCGCTCAGGAGGTTTACCAGCGCGAGCGAGGTCGTTGCATCCGCCGGATTAGCGGACCTCCCGAGGCCACGTCCCGGCCACGGGCCGGCAATGACGGCCGCCAGGCGAACCGGCTGCTCCGGGACCCGTCCGTCCACCCCCCACGGGTGGGCGAAGAACACCCTTCCGGTCTCGAACAGCGCTACCACATCCAAGCCGCGATTGCGGTTGTCGCGGACATTGCGGAGCAAGCCCGGAAGAAGGCTTTGACGCAGTTTTGACTGATCCTCCCGGAGTGGATTGCGCACCGACACGACATCGGGCACATGGTCATCGCTTGCCCCGTTGCTGAAGACCAACAGCTCCTCCTCGGACACGAACGGGAGGTTGAGGGACTGGATCAGACCGGCACCCCGCAGGACGTTGTGTACCAGCCGGGTGCGCTGCTGTTCGGGCAGCAAACCGCCGGCGGGGCCGGTCGGGATTGTGGCCGGAAAGGTGTCGTAATCCGCAAGCCGGGCGATCTCCTCGACGAGATCAGCGGGGCGGGTCAGGTCGGGCCTGTAGGTGGGTACCGTGACCGATAGGCTCTCGCCGACCTCTACATGCAGCCCCAGACGGCGTAGCAGTCCCGCCGATCGACTGAGATCGAAGACCGGGCCCAACAGCCGGGTGACGTCACGCTCGGCCAGGTCGACATGCCAGGGCTTGACCGGGTTCGGGTTGACGTCGATCACGTCTTCGAGGATGACACCTCCTGCGATGTCCTGGAGGATCCGGCACACCCTGGCATTCGCATCCGGTGCGAGGTTCGGATCGACACCTCGCTCGAAACGTGCCGACGCCTCGGACCGCAGGTCGTGGCGGCGGGACGTGTACATGACGGTTGGGGGATCCCATGACGCAGCCTCGATGATCACTCGATCGGTGCTGTCTATGACCTCGGAGCGTGCCCCACCCATGACCGCCGCCAGAGATGTCGGGCCCTCGTCATCGACTATCACGAGATCCTGACCGTCGAGCTCGCGGTCGACGCCATCGAGGGTCTCGAGCGTCTCACCGCGGTGGGCCCACCGGACATCCAGGCGGTCACCGACGATCGAGTCTGCATCAAATGTGTGGATGGGATGTCCCATCTCGAGCATCACATAGTTGGAGACGTCGACGATGTTTGAGATCGCACGGACACCGGCCTTGCGCAGCCGCTCCCTCATCCACAACGGTGCCCGCCCGATGGCGACGTCACGCATCTCTCTGGCGACAAAACGGTTGCAGCCATCGGGCGCCGAGATGGTGACCTCGAGGCTCGGGTTGCCGGGCGCAGTGCGGAGGTCCAGGTGCGGGTAGCGGAAGTCGGTATCGAACCAGGCCGCCAGCTCCCGGGCCACGCCGACCATCCCCATCACATCCGGCCGGTTGTTTGTTATCTCGAGATCGAACACCACGTCGGGGAGCTCGAGTATCGACTCAAACGGCGCACCGATTGGTGCGTCGTCTTCGAGGACCATGATTCCTTCGTGCACGTCGCCGAGACCGAGCTCCCTCTCGGAGCAGATCATCCCGTGCGACTCGACACCACGAATGGCGCGGCTGCCGATTTTGAAGTCCCCGGTGAGGACGGCACCCGGGATTGCTACGGGGACGACGGCACCTGCCTCGAAGTTCCAGGCGCCGCAAATGATCTGGTGCTCGCCGCCGTCGCCGAGGTCGACGTACGTCACCCGGACCGAGTCGGCATTTGGGTGATCCTCGACCCTCAGCACCTTGCCGATGACGACATCGGTCCATCCGACTGTGTAGTGCACGATGTCTTCGACGGCGTGACCGAGCATGTCGAAGGCACGGGCCAGTTCGGCGTGATCCTCGGTGGGAAGGTCGATGTACTCCTCGAGCCAGTTCAGTGATACACGCATGCTCTATCCCGGGAATTGAGTGAGGAAGCGGACGTCGTTGTCTATGAAGTGCCTTATCGAGTCGATGCCGTGGCGGACCATGGCGAGTCGCTCGACCCCCATCCCGAAGGCAAAACCGGTCACCTCCGCCGGGTCGTAGCCCACTGCGATGAAGACATTCGGGTCGACCATGCCGCAACCGAGCATCTCGAGCCAACCGACACCCTTGCAAACGCGGCACGACGACTCGCCGCCCTCACAGTTGAAGCATGAGACGTCGAGCTCCGCCGACGGTTCGGTGAACGGGAAGTAGTGCGGCCGCATCCTCACCTCGGTCCCCGGACCGAAGAACTGTCTGGCAAACTCGGCGAGCGTCCCTTTCAGGTCGGAGAAGGTAATCGACGTGTCAACGGCGAGACCTTCGATCTGATGGAACACGGGTAGATGGGAAGCGTCGATGGTGTCGTTCCGGTAGGCACGTCCCGGAGCCACAATGTATACCGGTGGGTCGTTCTGCTCCATGTACCGGGCTTGGATCGGCGACGTGTGAGCCCGTAACAGCATCTCGTCCTCGGCCTTGCCGTAGTCCACGTACATAGTGTCCGACTCGAGCCGTCCCGGATGATCCGGCGGGGTATTCAGCGCGTCGAAGTTGTACCACGCAAGCTCGGCTTCTGGGCCTTCTGCGACGTGATAGCCCAAACCGACAAAGATGTCGCACACCTCGTCCATGACCTGTTGGATGACATGGAGCCGCCCCGCAGAGAGCAGCTGGTAGTCAACAGTCACATCGAGGGCCTCGGCGGCGATTGCGGCGGCCCGCTCCCGAGTGCTGAGCTCGTCGTGGCGACGTGCGATCATCGCCTCGAGTTCTTTGGCCACCTCGTTGATCAGCCGGCCGGCATCACGCCGCTCATCGGACGGCAGTTTGCCGAGACCGCGCCGGGCGCTTGCGATTGGTGACTCGCGTCCCACCACCTTGCCCTCTATCCCGGCAAGTGATTCGACGTCTTGGGCATCCGCAATTGCAGCCGCCGTGTCCTTCTTGAGTTGATCTAGTGATTCTTCCAAGTCCATGAGGTCGGTCAGATTACTCATCATGTCGGTACCGCCATCTTCTCGTGGGTCGCAATAAGAAAAGCCCGGGTATCCCCGGGCGAGCCATGTCGGTACTGGTTCAGTTCACGACGCAGCGATCGCCCGGGCCACGGGCTCGGTAAAGAGGAAGCGGCGTCGTGTGTGTTCAGTCATCACCTCAACGCTATCCATCGTGCTACGGGAATGCAAACATCACCGGTACCGGCTGGGCGGCCTCTCACTCAGTGTCGCGACGCCGTGACATCCGCAGGTACATAGCGATGCCGGCCGCCACACCGGCGTTCAGACTCTCGGTTCCTCCGAGCATGGGTAACGCAACAGCTGTCGCACGATCACGGAATGCCGCCGGAAGACCATGGGCCTCGTTGCCGACCATGAAGGCGATCGGACCCGGGTCCGCCATATCGATCTTGCTGATTGCCACTCCCTGTGCCGACATTGCCAGTGGAACCAATCCAGCTCGCTCCAGCTCCTCGATCTCCTGCAGCCCGGTGACGAGCCGTGTCCTGAAATGTGCACCTGCCGCGGCGCGGATCACCTTTGGTGACCACAGGTCGCATGTCCCGCTGCTGGCCACGACCTGAAACCCAAAGGCTGCCGCGGTGCGGATGATTGTGCCTGCATTGCCAGGATCGGCCAGCTCCCAAAGAACGACCGAGTCTGTGGCTGAGATCTCCCCCATTGGCGGGATCTCAATCACGGCAACCGGGCCGCGGGGATGGATGCTGGAACCGAGCGCGTCGATGACCTCGCTCGACACCTCGATCACCGCGATACCGGCAGCGTCGGCAATCTCCGCGGTGGCGGAGTCGTCCGGCAACGAGAAGATCTCGAGGACATCGACGCCGTGGTCTACGGCTTCCTGCAACAGGACGGGACCGTCGATCGTGGTTTTACCCGTGGCTTTGCGCTCACGGCTCTTCTTCAAACGCCGAACCTCCGCAATCCGGGGGTTCCGTACCGATGTGATCATGCTCGCCCCCTAGGAGACCGCGACAAGGGTGTTGATTAATCGCCGAGAAGGCTTGCACACGTGCAGGCTGGCTCGCAATGCCGGATGGATCTGCATTGTCGACCACGGCCTCGAGCCTGAACTGGAATTCTTCAACTCTCCCTAGCTCTTTACTGTCTGAGATACTTCTACCAGCCGCGCAAACGCGTCGGGGTCGGTTACGGCCATGTCCGCAAGCATTTTGCGGTCCACTTCGACCTCGGCTGCCTTCAACCCTGCAATCAGCTGCGAGTATGTCGTCCCGTTCTGTCGCGCTGCCGCGTTGATCCGCTGGATCCACAGGCGCCGGAACTCCCCCTTGCGAGCTCGACGGTCGCGGTATGCGTACTGGCCGGAATTCATCGTCTGCTCGCGTGCGGTGCGGTAGCGACGACTGCGTGCGCCCGTGTAGCCGGAGGCGCGCTCCATGACCTTGCGACGTTTCTTGTGCGCGTTGACCGCGCGCTTGACTCTTGCCATGTTGTCCTGACCTCCTAGCGACCAAGCAGCCGGGCGGCTCGCTTGGCGTCCTTACCGGTGAGGTTGGCCTCACCGTCGAGACGGCGCCAGCGAGTCGCGGACTTCGTGTGGCGGTTGTGCCCGCGCCACGCCTGCCGATGCCGGATCTTGCCGGTACCGGTTACCTTGTAGCGCTTGGCTGCACCTCTGTGAGTCTTTTGCTTGGGCACTTGTTACTCCTCTTCTGATGGCCCCGGAGGAGGATGCTCGGCTTCCCCGTTTGGCTCCAGGTCGACTGGTTCTGTCTCCCGTTTCCCGCCACCGTCGCTTGGGCGTCGATTTCGCACCGGTGCCAGCACCATCGTCATCTGACGACCGTCTAGCCTCGGATTGGTCTCCACGGTTGCGAACTCCTCCACGGCGGTTTCGAGCCTTCTCAGGATGTCCCTGCCGAGCTCGGGGTGGGTTACCTCCCGCCCCCGAAATCGCATGACTACCTTCACCTTGTCACCGTTCCTCAGGAACTTCTCTACACGTTTCCGTTTCACGTCAAAGTCTGAGGATGCGATCTTGGGACGGAACTGAACTTCCTTGATCACCGTCCTGGTCTGGTTCTTCCGGGCCTCACGTGCCTTGACGGACGCCTCGTACTTGAACTTGCCGTAGTCCATGAGACGGACCACTGGTGGCCGAGCGTCGGGAGCCACTTCCACCAGATCGAGACCGAGTTGCTCGGCCAGCCATCTGGCTTCTTCTATTCCCTTGATCCCGACCTGACCGCCGCTGGGGTCCACGAGCCGGACCTCCTTGGCACGGATCCGCTCGTTCACCCTGGGTTCGTTGGCGATGGGGAAACCTCCTGGTTATACAACTGTCTTATCCCCGACTGTCTTGTACCCGACACAAACAAAAGACAGCACAAACGGTGCTGCCTATGGTTAACCACGGCGCACGCGTGATCGTGGCCGGGTGGGAAGCAGCCGCCTCCGCTTGTGTCGGTTGTCGCACCGGTCGTGTGACCGGTGCCCGGAAGTATACGTTCGTGACCACAACCGTTCAATACGACACCTTCAAGCAGAGCGTCTGGCATCCAAACCGGCCGGCTTGCGGCCAGAATCAGAAGGGGTGGGCTGGGATCTTGCTCAACACCAGCGCGGTCTCAACGGCTGCTGCGGCCGCCTCCGCACCCTTGTTGCCCGGGCCGGGGGCACTCCGGCTCAGCGCGTGCTTCTCCTCCTGGACGGTGAGCACGCCGAACGACACCGGTTTCCGGCTGGTCAGCGACACCTGCATCAATCCCTCAGACGCACAACCGGCGACGTGCTCGTAATGATCTGTCTCTCCGTTGATCACCGCACCCAGCGCCACTATCGCGTCATAACCGGCATCGGCGAGTTCCGCACAAATCAATGGCAGCTCGAACGACCCGGGAGACTCGTACACGTCGTAGGACGCTCCGGCGGCGGCGAGATACTCCTCTGCGCCGGCCAGCAGACCAAGGGTGACGGCCTCGTTGTATCGCGCCCTGACAACGGCGATGCGAAGCCCGGCGGCATCGCGGACTACCGGCGGCTGCGGCTCCCCCACTACCGAATCTCCTCACGTCCGACCATGTGACCAAGCCGGTCGGCCTTTGCGGTGAGATAGGCTCTGTTGTCGCCGTTGATACCGGCCACCAGCGGGTCGCGTTCGACGACCTCGACCCCGAAGTCTCGTAGCCCCGCGATCTTGAGCGGGTTGTTGGTCATCAACCGGACACTCGACACCTTGAGGTCGTTGAGTATTTGCGCCTCGATGGCATAGTGGCGGGCGTCGGCCGGGAAACCCAGCTCCAGGTTGGCATCCACCGTATCGCGCCCTTCGTCTTGGAGCTTGTACGCGGCAAGCTTGGCAAGCAGCCCGATGCCACGACCCTCATGGGCTTCGTTGTATGTCACGATTCCCGCCCCCTCGGCCGCGATGCGAGCCATCGCTGCATCGAGCTGCGGGCCGCAGTCGCACCTGCGGCTACCGAACACATCGCCGGTGAGACACCGCGAGTGCACCCTCGTCAGAACACGGTCGCTGCCGGCGACGTCCCCCAGCACGAGGGCGACATACTCAGAGCCATCCACACGGGACCGGTACCCGAATGCCCGGAACACACCGTGATCGGTTGGAAGCGTGGTCTCGACCTCTCGCGTCACGATGGCTTCATGGCGCCACCGGTACTTGATGAGCTCTTCAATAGTGATGAGGCGGATCCCGTGCTTGACGGCGAAGCTCTCGAGATCGGCCCCACGAGCCATACCACCCTCGTCGAGGACGACTTCGCACAGCACTCCCGCCGGATAGAGCCCGGCGAGTCGCGCCAGATCCACCGCCGCTTCGGTGTGGCCCGGTCGGACCAGCACACCGCCCTCGCGGTACCGCAATGGGAAAATATGCCCGGGTCTGGCGAGATCCCGTGGGCCGGTGTCCGGGTTTACAAATGCCTTGATGGTCGCAGCCCGGTCTGCCGCCGAGATGCCCGTTGTTGTCTGCCCCAACGCATCGACCGAGACGGTAAATGCGGTCCGATGGGAATCGGTGTTCTCTAGAACCATCAACGGCAGCCCTAGCTCGTCGAGTCGGTCACCGGTCGTCGGCAGACAGATGAGTCCGCTCGTGTGCCGCACCATGAACGCTACCTTCTCGGGCGTCACCTTCTCTGCAGCGATTATCAGGTCGCCTTCGTTCTCACGATCTTCGTCGTCGACGACCAGAACGAACTCGCCCGCGGCGATCGCCGCAAGAGCCTCATCAATAGTTGACGTCTTCACTTGGCCATCAGCCTTTCCACATACTTGGCGAGAACATCCATCTCCAGATTCACCTGGTCCCCCACAGATCGCTCCCCGAGGACCGTCACTTCCAGCGTGTGCGGGATCAGAACCACCTCAAACCACGGTTCGTCCCCCACAGCGGTTACCGTCAAACTGACGCCATCGATGGTGATCGACCCTTTTTCAACGACATACCTGACGAGATCTCGTGGCAGCGAGATGCGGATGCGTTCGGCCTCGCCCTCCGGCGTGATTGCCGCCACCGTGCCGACGCCGTCCACATGGCCCTGGACGATATGGCCGTCGAAACGCCCGTTCGCCGGCATGGGTCTCTCCAGATCGATTCTGCTGCCGGCCTCGATTCCACCGAGATTGCTCCGGTCGAGGGATTCCTGGACGACCTCGACCGAGACTGTCCCGTCACCCGTCTCCACAGCGGTGAGGCAGACCCCGTTGACGGCAACCGAGTCTCCCACCGCCATGTCGGATAGGAGCCGCGGCTCTGCAATCACGAGCTTGCGCCCCGTAGCGGTGGCATCGACGCTCAGCACCGTGCCTACGGCCGCAACAATTCCGGTGAACATCAGCCCCCTACCTTTATCTCGACTCTGATGTCGTTGCCGATCAACGCCACGGATTCGACTTCGATCTCGACGGCATCGGCCAGGGTCGCAAACACACCGGAGAAAACCGGGACACCGGTTCCCAAACCGAGCTTGCCCGCCAGGTACAGCACCATCCGGTCCACATGCCCGCCGTCTATGAGTGAGCGTGCCAGACGGGAGCCACCTTCGACAAGTGCACTCACATAGCCTCGCCCGCCAAGGTCCTCGAGCATCGCACCGATATCCACCCGGCTGCCGTCTCCGGCGATGACGTGCTCGCCACCGATGTCGGTTGACCGCGGCGTGAAAACAAGTGGATCTCGTGACGCCAACGACGCATCGGGGGGGATCGGCCGAGAACCGGCCACGATCACCGGTCTTGGCTGTCTTCCGGAGTACCCGTCGAGACGGACGTCTAGCAGCGGGTCATCATCGATCAGCGTGCCCGCACCCACGATGACGACATCGGCTTCGGAGCGGAGCATGTGCACATCGCGCCGGGCTTGTTCGCCCGTCAGCCACTTTGACGAGCGGTCGGCGGCAGCGATCTGCCCGTCGAGTGTCGTGGCGAGTTTCAACGTCACGAGGGGCAGCCCGGACCGCCGGTGGTGAAAGTAGCCGGGATCCATCGCCTCCACCTCGTCGGAGAGGACGCCTGCAATGACCTCGATGCCGGCTCGACGCAACTCCTCGATCCCGGACCCGGCGACACGTGTGTCCGGGTCGACTGCACCGACCACGACTCTGGCGATCCCCGCATCGATGAGGGCGCGGCTACACGGTGGCGTACGGCCAAAGTGGGTGCAAGGCTCGAGAGTCACATAGATGGTGGCGCCGCCGGCTCGCTCCGACGCCTGGGCCAGTGCCAGCGACTCCGCATGTGCCGCACCGGCGCGTTCGTGGGCAGCCTCGGCGACCGTCGTCCCGTCCCGATCGACGATGACCGCTCCCACACGCGGATTTGGGTGGGGGTACTGCTGGGCGGCGAGCGCGATTGCGCGCTTCATAAAACGGGTATCGGCGGCACCAGCGATGGCTGTGCCGCCGGCTACCGGCCCGGAACCCGGGCGGTCTCGGTTGTCGGACAATGCGCGTCTCGACACACGCCCTCCTTCTCCCATCCGGACTCTTACCGTCGGCCCCGGAGTCTCACCGGATCCACCCCGTTAGGGGGTCGCGGGCTTTCACCGCCGGTCGGGAATTTCACCCTGCCCTGAAGGGGGCTTCTGACTTACTCGAGGGAGTCTAACGCCATCGCAGCGGTCTCGGTTCCATCACCATTTGAAGACCCTGGACTACCGGCCACCTGTTTGGGGCGGCAGCCCAGTTCAGGCGCGGCGGTCGATCTGGTACGACGAACCGGGCTGTCTCTTGGCGTACTCCTTCATCTCCGAGGCTATAGCCGAGGCTTCCCACTCGGATTTGACAGGACGCTTCGTGTTGGTGGCGACACCCATTGACACCGACGAGATCGGGAACGCATGCCGCTCACCCTTGCGATCCGTCACCTCGATGTAGCCCTGGAGCGCATCAGCCGTGTCGTAGAAATCGAGGATGCCCTGGTCAAACGTGGTGACCACCGACTTGCAGAACTCCTCGACGAACGTTGGATCGATGACGCCGACGAAGTCGTCGCCACCGACGTGTCCGACAAAGACCTCCGGATCGCCGCTCGCCTCGGCGGCGTCGAGCAACACCTTGGCGGTGTACTTGATAACCGAGTCGCCACGCATGAACCCGTAGTGATCGTTGAAGGACTTGAAGTTGTCCAGATCGGCATGGACGATTGCGAATTCGCCACCACTCGACACCCTGGTCTCCAGCTCACGGGAAATCCGGAAGTTGCCCGGCAACCCGGTCAGTGGTGACAGGTCTCGCATCTGCTGAGCTCTGCGCAGCACCGCCTTGACCCGCGCCAGCAGCTCCTCGATATCAAACGGCTTGGTGATGTAGTCGTCTGCGCCGAGATCCAGCCCTCTGACCCTGTCTTCTGCAAGTGCCTTCGCGGTCAACAACACGACAGGAATACTGGCCGTCGCCGGGCTGGAACGCAGCCGCCGGAGCACCGTGAGACCGTCGAGCTCGGGCATCATCACATCGAGGAGGATCAGGTCGGGGGGCCGCTCCCTTGCGACCTCGAGTGCGATCCTGCCGCTCTCTGCGGTATGCGTGTCGAAACCCTCCATGTCGAGGTTCATCTCGACAAACTGAAGAATGTCCGGATCGTCGTCAACGACCAGGATTCGGTCCTTCATGTCGTCTCTCGACTCTCAATCTCTCTGCGCAGCTCTTTGACTGCTTGCACCGGATCTTCCTTGCCAAACACCGAGCTGCCCGCAACAAAGACGTTGGCTCCAGCGTCATGAGCCCGTCTGATGTTGGCAGCTCCGATGCCACCGTCGACCTCTATATCGGTCGCAAGTCCCCTCGACTCAATAGTCTTCCTGGCAATTTCCATCTTGCGTAGCGAGTCCTCGATAAACACCTGACCGCCAAACCCCGGATGTACCGACATGACGAGAATCATGTCGCATAACTCGAGGAAGGGATCGACCGCAGAGACGTCCGTAGGAGGATTGACGGCGATGCCGAATTCGAGCTCATCGGCCCGTGCGGCCTCAGCCACGGGGCGCGGGTCCGGGTACACCTCGATATGCACCGAGACCATGTCAGCACCAGCCTTCTTGAAGCGCGGCAGGTATACGTCGGCGTTGTGCATCATCAGATGGCAGTCAAACTTGAGGTCCGTGACCTTCCGTAGAGATTCGATGACCGGGATCCCGAGCGACAGATTCGGAACGAAGTGTCCATCCATCACATCGATGTGCAACATGTCGACGTGAGGGGCAACCGTGTTGACCTCTTCACCGAGCCGGGCAAAGTCCGCGGCGAGGATCGACGGGGCGATGAGAGTGCGCACGGCAGCAGCATAGGCTGTCCGGGGGCCCAAACGGGTACTTGCCACCGGTACTTGTCACCGGTACCTGTCGTTCTCGTTCCGGGAGGTTGATGTGAAAGCAGCCGTGGCGGCTCGCCCCGCCGACAATCCTGCAGTTGAGGCAGCGCAAGCGAGCCGGAGGAGGTGATTCACACCAACCTCCTGGGCCATACCTGGGTGAGGTTCCCGGTGCGATATCGTGGCGGGCGGGTCGAGTGGAGGTCAAAATGGACAGGTATCGAGTAGCACCGGGACAGCACGTCGATCTGGGCGACTGGGATCCCAGGGACCGCTCCGGATTCCCGGGGGGCAAGACCGAAGGACGGACGTACCTCAACGGGCTGAGGAAGCGTCTTGCCGATCTACAGCGGCTCCTGTGGGCCGAGGACAAACACAAGCTCCTCATCGTGTTCCAGGCGATGGACACCGGGGGCAAGGACGGCACGATCCGAAAGGTCTTCAGCGGGGTCAACCCTCAGGGAATCGACGTACAGAACTTCAAAGCGCCGACGCCGGAGGAACTCGAGCATGACTACCTCTGGCGCATTCACGACCACGCTCCCCGCACCGGTGGTCTCACGATTTTCAACCGTAGCCACTACGAGGACGTCCTGATCGTTCGGGTGCTGGGTCTCGTACCGGAGCAACGGTGGCGGCGCCGCTATGAGCACATCAAGAACTTCGAGAAGCTCCTCTCGGATGAAGGCACGACGATCCTCAAGTTCTACCTCCACATCTCCCCACAAGAGCAAGCCGAGCGTCTCCGGGCTCGTCTCGACGACGACACAAAGAACTGGAAGTTCAACAAAGGGGATCTCGATCACCGCAAGCTGTGGCCGGATTACATGAAGGCCTACGAGACGATGTTGAGCACGACGAGCACCGAATATGCCCCGTGGTACATCATCCCGGCCGATCGCAAGTGGTACCGCAGTGTTGTGGTTGCCAGGACGATCGTCGATGCCCTCGAGGATCTCGACATGGAGTGGCCGGTAGCCGAGGAAGGACTCGACGAAGTGGTCATCCCGGACGTCGGATGACCGAGACGAACATTCCGTCCGTATCGGTCAGGTGTGGTGCCAGCAGGACTCCCTTGCCCCAATGCTCACCGGGGACGCCCGTTGGCGCTTCGGCGGGATAGTCGTCGACGACCGCCACAGTCTCTGCCGCAAACATGGTGCAGACCGAGTAGACGATACGGCCGCCCGGGCGGGTCACCCGCCATGCCTCTCTGAGTAGCGCTTGTTGCTGGTCGGCCAGCGTGTCGAGCGTTGCCGGCTTCAGCCTCATCGCGATCTCGGGTCGTCGCCGCAGAGTTCCAAGACCGGTACAGGGAGCGTCGAGCAGGACGGCATCGAACAGCTCGTCGCCAAATGGCGCGTGCACCCCGTCGCCCACAACCCATTGCGGCAGGACCCCGAGCCCATCAAGCCTGGCTCGGGCGCTGCGAAGCCGGCGCGGATGGCGGTCGCACGCAACCAGGGCAATCCGTCCTGCTGTGGCGTCCCACAGCGCGCTCGTCTTGCCTCCCGGGGCCGCCGTCATATCGAGCACCCTCTCGCCGACCCTGGCCGCCAGGGCGTGGGCTACAGCCGTCGACGACGGGTCGGATACGACAAGACCGGTGAGATCGTCCGGCAGACGAGACACGGTATATGCACCCGGTATGCCCGGTACGGGCGTCGCACCTACGGGGGGTTGTGCACCCGGGCGAACCCGGATCCCGATCGCGGGCGCCCCAAGACGCAGACCGCCGAGCAGGCTACGCGCCGCCGGGCGGCCATGGTCGGCGGTGAGCTTGCCGAGAACCCACTCCGGTACTGACAGCTCCCGGGCTTTGTCGCCGGCTAGCTCCGGCATCCCATCGCGCACAAGGGTTCTCAGCGCCCCGTTGACGAGCCCGGAAGCCCGGGGAGCGCCAAGTTGCTTGACAGCCTCGACGGATTCGTTGACGGTCGCATAGACCGCCTCAGCCTCGGCCTCCATCAACTCGCCGATCGCAACCTCGAGTACACCCCTGACCTCTGCATCGAGCTGCTCCGGGGTGCGACCTGTGACCTCGGCCACAATGGCGTCGATGGTCCGCAACCTCCGTAGCGCACCCATCACGAGGCTATAGACAAATGCTCGGTCGCCTCGCCGGAGACCACCCGTTGCCTTGGGTAGCAACACGTTGGAGTACGCACCGTGGTCCGTGATCCGCAGCAGGATCTCGGCCGCCATCGCTCTCGTGTTCACCCGGATTGCTCCGCACGCTCGAGCCGCAAGCCGGCGCCCCTGCGTCCATTTGCCCAGTCCTTTCCCGACTGGCGTGGCTTGCCGGCCGGCTGAACCTCGACCAGCTCGACCGAACCGCCACCAAGCCCCAGAATCGGCCTTCCGTTGACGATCCGGATCTCCCCAGGGGCCACCACGGGCGACGCAGGACCGACCTCGAAAATCTTCAGCCGGGTCCCCTCCCCCTCCGTCCAACCACCCGGGCGAGGATTGAACGCCCTGACGGCCCGTCCGAACGCGGAGGGTCCCAGCCGCCAGTCCAATCGGGCTTCTGCCGTCGTCAGCCTCGGGGCGAAGGTCGCACCAGTCTGCATCTGACGCGCCGGCAGCAGCTTCTCGTGGACGTAGTCTTCCAGGTGATTTCGCAACACGTCCGCACCGAGCGCCGCCAACCGCCCGGTCAGCTCTCCCGCCGTCTCATACTCGGCTATCTCGGTCTCGACGGCAGCAAAGACAGGACCTGTGTCGAGACCCTTGTCCAACACCATCAGAGAGACCCCGCTGTAGTCGTCACCAGCCAGCACTGCCCTCTCCACGGGGGCGGCCCCGCGCCATCTCGGCAGCAGAGAGAAATGCACGTTCACGAACCCGCGCTTTACCGACGCCAGCACCATGGGTTTCAGGATTCTCCCGTATCCAACCACGACGGCAACGTCCAGCGTGTTACCCGTGAACAGGATGTCGAGGTCGCGGTTGCTCTCCGGCTGCTCTATCCGCAAACCCCATTCTGTGGCGGCCACCTTCACCGGCGGTGCTGCCTCGACCACGCGCCCCCGTCCCTTCGGCCGGTCCGGTTGGGTCACCACGAACTCGACGGCGGCAACCTCCATCAACGCGGCCAACGACGGTACGGCAGCTGCGGGCGTACCAAGGAAGGCGGCTCGGATCACAGGAGATCCACCGGGCCCATTGTGCTCTCGCGTATGTCACGCAGTGCCTGTCGGCGATCCCGGCGCGACAGACGCTCCAACAGCAACATCCCGCTCAGGTGGTCGATCTCATGCTGGAGCACGCGCCCCATCAGTTCGTCGCCTTCGTATTCCACGGGCTCGCCGGAAATGTCAAAGCCCCGCGCCTTGGCGTACCCGGCGCGTTTGATGGACCAGTAGTACCCGGGGACCGACAGACAGCCTTCGTCGGAGGTCCAAGAGCCCGAGGTCTCGACGACCTCCGGGTTGACCATCACAAAAGGGCCTTCACCTATGTCGGCGACGAATATCCTCTTCGATATCCCTATCTGCGGAGCGGCGAGGCCTACGCCGGGCGCCTCGTACATGGTCTCCAGCATGTCGTCGACGAGCCGCTCGAGCGACTCGGGTTCGTCGTCGACATCGGCGGCTTTCAACCGCAGCACCGGATCTCCGAACGTTCTGATTGGATAGATGGCCATCGTGTCACCACGTTGAATCTGAGCTCACACAATCTGAGCTCACACAATCAATCTGAGCTCACACAATCTGCGGATGTTACCCGCTGAGAAACCGCCACATCTGTCACAGGTCGATCGGGTCCGCGTCGATCCTCACCTTGAGACCGGCATCGCGCCAGTGCTGGACGATCGAACGCAGTTGTACCCGCACGGCGTGAAGCGAATCACCCTGAAGAAACCACCGTGTTCGCCCTCCACCGAGTTCCGGCCCATGAACCTGGGCTCGGTCGCCCTCGACGACCCTCAATTCCCGGTCGCGGTCGGTTGCATCCCCGGCGACCTCTACGGCGAGTAGCTCACCGGCGGGGGGAAGGTGGTCCCGCTCTCGCTCTGTACCCAATGTGCGAAGAAGCTCTAGCGGGTGGCCACGTCTGAGCGAGACGAGGACCCGATGGTCTGGTTGAGCGGTTTGAATCAGACACCTCCGGCCACGGCCCCGGGCGACGGTGCCCGCCACACGAGCGAGCAGAAGCATTGCGTCTTCTTCTGCCCGGTAGTGCGGGGCAAGCAGAAGTGAGTCGGCGTCGACCACAACCGACAGGGCCGTCTCTGGGATCCACGGCAAATCACGCTCGGTGCCAACAATGATCTGCCTATCGGTTGGCCTATCGGTTGGCCTATCGATTTGATTGTCGGTTCGCTGTCCGGTGACGTCCGCTCCAAACCGCTTCTGTAGCTGCTCGGTGACACGCCCAAGCCCCGCCCCCAACGGCTCGAACCGGCGGCCTCCACAACTCGGACACTCTCCAAGTGTCGCCCCGCACCGGCGGCAGGTGTCCCCCCGGTCCGGCCCTGCACCGCATTCAGGGCATCGCCGCAGCTCCCGGCACCGTACACATCGGAAGGCAGGTGCATAGCCACGGCGAGAAACGAACACGAACACCCGTCCTTGCCGGCTCACAGTCTGGGCGATCGCCTGGATGGCTCTTGCCGAAATCACCCTTCCCCCCGGCGGGTCCTCTCGTCTGTCCACCACCTCGACAAGTGGCCACACCCGCCCGGCGGGCTCGCTCACCTCTGCGCCCCTGGCCAGGGTGTCCAGCGTCGGCACGGGGCCGAGGAACACCGCGGCTGTGCGTTCCACCATCGCCCGGTTTCGAACCAGGTTCCGCACCTGGAGAGTCGGCGTCTGCTTCGACTTCATGGCACGCCGCGCCTCCTCCAGGACGATCCATAGCGTCGGCGACCCGAGCGGCCAGAGCGCGATCTCGGGTGTGCCGACGATCAAGAGCCCCCGGTGAGCGGCGGCCGACACCCAGTGCCGGGTCGTCTCCTTGGCCGCGACATGCGAAGAGACCAACAACACCCGGTCTCCGTACTGCTCACCGAGCGACTCGGCAAGGGCATGTGCTTCTTCGAATGTCGGCGCGATCACTGCAACGTTCCTACCGCACCGGATCGGTTCGGCTGCCAACCCTCCCACACGATCTGCGTAGGGGCCGGATGCCACCAAACAGTGCGGCCGTAGATGCGCCCCCTCCGCGGCGGCATGGCTGACCGCGGCCAGGGGAGACTCCAGCGAGGGAGCTGAAGTGGCGGGCGGCCGTCCCTTGCCCCTTGGAAGGTTTGGGGGTGCCGCCCGGCCGAGCAACACAGCCAGCGGCGCAACGTAATGGAGGGCGGCCCAGCGGAGCGTCTGGAGCAGCTTGTCGTCAAACACCGGATGATCGCCTGAGATCGATATGACAGGCTTGAGACCGTCGACGGATCCCCGCCTGGTGGAAACAACGTAGCCACGGACCCGTCTCGAGCCGAGAGGGACACGGACAAGTGAGCCGGATTGCAGACCATCATCGAGCTCACCCGGTATCCGGTAGGCAAAACCGTCATCAACGGCGAACGTCGCCAGATCGGGGATGACCTGGGCGACCCTATCGGACTGATCAGTCACCCTCGTATGCGGCCTGCACTCGATCCCACAGCCGCTCGGCAATCTCGACCTTGCTCAGCAGCGGCCATTTCTCGGCGTCGCCTGCCGGTGTGTAGATGGTCACCTCGTTGGTGTCGGTGGCGAACCCGGAGCCGGCTCTTGTCACGTCGTTACCTACCAGCAGATCAACGCCCTTGGTTCGGGCTTTGTGCTCTGCGCCATCCATGGACCCGGTCTCCGCGGCAAAGCCAACCAGATACGGTCGATGCTCCCTGTCTGCAATTCCGGCAAGAACGTCCGGTGTCGGTTCCAGCTCGATCTGGGGAGGGCCGTCGCTGCGCCGCAGCTTCTCCGGCTCGGCGGCCTTGGGACGGAAGTCTGCGACCGCCGCCGCCATGACCGCGACATCGACGTCATCAGCCCGGGACCACACTGCATCGGCCATCTCCTGCGCCGACTCGACAGCAACGACATCGATACCACGGTGACGGGGCGCTCCGGCCGTCGTCACCAAAACCACCTCGGCTCCCCTTTTCGCCGCCGCGACGGCGATTGCGTTTCCCATCTTCCCCGATGACCGGTTGCCGATGTACCTAACGGGGTCAATAGGCTCCCTGGTGCCTCCGGCAGTGACGAGGATCCGCCAACCATCGAGCTCACGCCTGAGAGAAGCGGCCACGACGGCAACGATCTCTTCGGGTTCCGCCATGCGCCCCGGGCCCGTATCACCGCCGGCGAGCGCTCCCTCGGCCGGTCCGACGACAATCACACCATCGTCCTCGAGCGTCGAGATGTTGCGCTGCGTCGATGACTTCTCCCACATCTCGGTATGCATCGCAGGTGCTACCACCAATGGCCCTTCGGCCGCCAGCGCGGTGGCGATCAGCACATTGTCCGACAACCCCACCGCCAACCTGGCAAGCGTGGCTGCGGTTGCAGGGGCAACGACCATCGCCTCCGACCACTGCCCGAGCTCCGTATGCGGGCTGACTTCGGCCTCATCGAAGAAGTTGGCCACCGGATACTCTCCGGTGATCGCGGCGAGGGTCTGGGAGCCGAGGAACTCGTTGGCCGATTCCGTAACCACACACCTGACGGTTGCACCGGCCTCGATGAGCCGACGTGCCAAATAGGCGGCCTTGTAGGCGGCGACTCCACCGGAGACCCCGAGGACTATCCGGCGCCCGGTGAGCATGGGCTACTCCTCGGTTTCGATGACGACCTTGTCGTTGTCGATCTCCTCGAACGCGATGGAGAGCGGCTTGCGTGACATCGAGTGCACCTGGGGCGGCACGTACCCGCCCAACCCTTCACCGAGCTGGTTGAAATACGCATTGATCTGACGTGCGCGACGTGCGGAGAGTACGACGAGAGCGAAGCGCGAGTTCGTCTTCGCGAGTACGCGACCGATTGGTGGTTGAATCATCCTGGAGGGTGCTCCTACGTGTTGAAACAGGCGGTCAGCGGCCGCCCGCTCCCGACAGTATAGAGACGATCTCGTCGGTGACGGTGTCGACCTCGGCGTTGACCACGAAATGGTCGAATACCGACTGCGCCTGTTCAATCTGGGTGGCGGCCACCCCGAGCCGGATACGGATGTCTTCCTCGGGCGTATCCCCACGATCACGGAGACGTCTCTCCAGCTCCTCGAGCGACGGCGGGAGTACGAACACGAGCACCACGTCGGGGTACGTCGTCTTCACCTGACGGGCCCCATCATTCTCGATGTCGAGAAGCACATGTTCGCCCCGGTCGAGGTGGTCTAGCACCGCAGCCCGGGGTGTCCCGTACAGGTGCCCGGAGTATTCGGCCCACTCGAGGAAACCACCGGCGGCGATTCCGCGCTCAAACTCGCCGCGGTCGACAAACACGTAGTCGACACCGTCCACCTCCCCCACACGACGTTGCCTGGTTGTCCACGACACTGAGAAGTGGAATGGGACTCTCTCGGTGAGCGCCCGCACCACGCTCGACTTCCCCACACCGGAAGGGCCTGAGATGACAAGCAGGCTCCCCCGTGCGGTCTCGCCGGATGTGGTCACGGGCTCGGCTAAAAAGACGCCAGGAGGTTCTCTCGCTGACGGGCTCCAAGTGCACGCAGGCGCTTGCCCCCGTCGATCTCGAGCTCCTCGAGCAAACGCATCGCCTTCACCTTGCCCATGTGTGGCATTGCACCGACGACCGAGCCGACCTTGATCCCGGCGACGAGGTCGTTCTCTTCGGCTCGAGTAAACACCTCCTCGAGCGTCATACTCCCGGTCTTGAGCAGTTGTTTGATCTCTGCACGTACCCTGCGCGCTTCGCCGGCTCGAGCGAGCGCGGCGGCACGTTGCTCTTCGGTCATCTTTGGCGCTGGCATCGATGCTCCTCCGCTGTTGCGCCCGGCAACTCTATCAACGCGTCACCTGTTGGCCCGGTATCAATGTCTCCTCGGCAAGGGCGGAGGCCACCGCCACCGGGTCCGCGGCTTCGGTGATGGGACGCCCGATGACGAGCCAATCGGCCCCTCGCGCGATTGCCTCCGCCGGGGTCATCACCCTGCGCTGGTCCTTGCTTGGCGTGCCCTCCGGGCGGATCCCAGGGGTCACCTTGACCAGGTTGGGCTCGACCGATGCGACGACTGCCAGTTCCTTTGGTGAGCAGACGACGCCCTCGCAACCCGATGCTGCTGCCAGGCGCGCCATCTTCGAAACCAGCTTCCCGGGCGTGGTGGCGATGCCGATTGCGTTGAGGTCCGTCGTATCGAGGCTGGTGAGCACCGTGACCCCCAGCACGCCGCCATAGCCATCCGACGTCTCGCGGACCCCCTCGACCGCAGCCGCCAGCATGGCCTCCCCACCGGATACATGTGCGGTGATCCAACGCACGCCCAACCTCCCGAGCCGGCGAGCAGCCGCACCCACCTGGCTTGGTATGTCGTGCAGTTTGGCGTCGGCAAAGACCGGCCTTCCCACGTCGACCAGAGCGGACACAACTCCGGGTCCGGCGGCGTACAACAGACCCAAGCCGACCTTGAACGCTCCCACGTGGGGTTCGAGCTTCCTTGCAAGCCTGACCGCCTCCTCGGCAGACCCGAGGTCGAGAGCAACAATCGTTCGGTTCACCATCGCTGCACCGCTCCTATCAACTCAGCCGGGGATCTGACCCCGTGTTTTGCCAGATACTTGTGTAACCCGCGGATGATGCGGGCACCAATCCTCGGGTTGGCGAAGTGAGCGGTCCCAACCGCGACCGCCGATGCCCCCGCCAGCAGGAACTCCACGACGTCGTCACCCGTTGCGACTCCGCCGATACCTACGATCGGCAGCCGGGGCAGCGCCTGGGACACCTCCCAGACACAACGCAGCGCGATCGGTTTGATCGGAGTACCCGAATAGCCACCAACCACTCCTGAAAGCAGCGGGCGGCGGGTGTTGACGTCGAAACCTGCGCCCCACACGGTGTTACCCAGAACCACCCAGTCTGCGCCGGCTTCGGCTACGGCACCGGCAACCGCGACAACGTCCTCCGAATTTGGTGTCAGTTTCGCTCCTACCGGCAGCGAAGTGGCACCCTTCACTCCGGCGACCACGGCGGCGGACGCAACTGGGTCGAGCGCAAACATCCGGCCGCTCTCCAGATTGGGACAAGAGAGGTTCACCTCGATCGCTTTGACCGAGGTCGTGCTCAGCTGAGCCGCGACAAACGCGAACTCTTCGACATCGTTTCCGACCGCGGATCCCCATACGTCGGTGGCAAGGACCGGCAACCGGGGTGCCACCGTCTCGACCCAGGTGTCCACGCCGGGGTTCTGGATGCCGATCCCATTGAGCATGCCCGCTCCGGTCGCTGCCAACCGCGGGGGACGGCGGCCCGGCCACGGGGTACCGCTCACCGATTTGGCAACGGCGGCTCCATAGACCGACAGGTCGGCTACCTCGGCAAAGTCCGTAACGGACCCCACGGTGCCGCACGCGGCCACCAGGGGCGACCGGAGGCGATACTCCCCCAGCGTGGTCTCCAGGTCGATTCTGGTCTGAGTCACCCAGCGACCCCGGCAGGCTCGGCCACCACACCGTCGCGCACGGTAAAGACACCGCGATACATGGTGTGGAGCACACGTCCCGACAGTTCGAGCCCGAGGTAGGGCGAATTCGAGCTCCGGGATACGGCCCGGCCGGTATCGGCCGTACCGCCCGGATCGAATACGACCAGGTTGGCCGGACTACCCACGGCGAGCGTCCCCTGATCATCAATACCGGCCAGCTCCGCAGGCGCCGTCGACATGACCTTGAAGAACTCGGCGGCGGGTAGGTCCATCACCGTGTTGACCACGGCGGCCGCCCACTCCAGCCCGATCACACCAAACGGTGCTTCCTCCCATGCATGATCCTTCTCATGATCGGCATGCGGTGCGTGATCTGTTGCCACCATATCTATCACACCACTCCTGAGCCCTTCCCGCAGTGACGCGACGTCGGCTGCGTCGCGCAGCGGCGGCATCATCTTGTATCTCGGATTGGTGTCCTCGACATAGCTGTGGTCGAAATAGAGATGGTGTGGCGTGACCTCGGCAGTCACCGGCAGACCCTCGGCCTTGGCCGCGGCGATCAGAGCGACCGCCCCTGCGGTGCTGACATGCTGTACGTGGTAACGCACACCGGTCAGACGCACGAGGGCGAGGTCGCGGGAAATGACGATCTCCTCAGCCTCGGCCGGCACCCCTGCCATCCCGAGGCGCGAGGAGACTTCACCTTCATGCATCTGGCCACCGGCCGCCAGACCCGCATCGACACAGTGTTGGACAACGACCCGACCGCGTTCGGCCAGATACTCCATCGCCCGCCGCAACAATCCTGCGTCGGCCACGGTATCGCCATCGTCGGTGAACAGACGCACGCCTGCATCACACAGCTCATCGAGGTGGGCGAGCTTCTGCCCTTTTCGCCCCTCGCTGAGACACCCGGCCGGTATCACGTCCACGAGCCCGACCTGTCGGCCACGGTCGGCGACAAACCGCGCCAGGTGGCCTGCGTCGATCGCCGGTTCCGTGTTCGGCATAGCAACAACGGCCGTGTAGCCACCCGCCGCAGCCGCCCGGGACCCGGTTGTGATGTCCTCCTTCCATTCCTGACCAGGTTCGCGAAGGTGGGTGTGGACATCGACGAAGCCGGGACCGAGCCACTTGCCGGAACAGTCGATCGTGTCGCCACGCACATCAAGACCCTGGCCGATCTCGGTGACGACACCGTCAGCAACGACGACGTCAGCAACGACTACGTCAGCAACGACTACGTCGGTCGCGACCGAAACGTCGCCCGTCCCCGAAACCAGGTGCGCGTTTTGGAACGTGAACTCACTCATTTTCTTGTTTGCTCCCTCCAAGAAGCTGGAACAACACCGCCATGCGCACGGCGACGCCGTTGGTCACCTGCTCGAGTACCTTGCACCGCGGGTCGTCCGCCGGACCGCTGTCGATCTCGATACCGCGGATCATCGGACCCGGATGCAACACGATGGTGTCAGGTTTGAGCCGCCTGAAGCGAACGTCCGTCATCCCGAAACGCTGCCGGTACTCGGCCACCGACGGGAAAACCGACACACCACCGCGCTCTGCCTGCACCCGGAGCAGGTAGATAGCGTCGAATTGGTCCAGCACCGCATCGAGGTCCGTGCTCACACCGGCAGGCCATCCCGTCAGGTCGGGTGGGAGCAGAGTGGGCGGGGCGATCATCGTGACCTTTGCGCCCATAGTCGAGAATGCCCACACGTCCGAACGGGCAACTCGCGAGTGGCGGATGTCCCCGACGATCGCGACCCGCAGACCGTCGAGACTCCCAAAATGTTGACGCAAGGTGAGCGCGTCGAGCAGGGCCTGGGTGGGGTGCTGATGCGCACCGTCGCCACCGTTGACAACCGGCAACCCGGTCCACTCTGCAACCCGCCATGCCGCACCGGTGGAGCTATGCCGCACCACCATCAGGTCCGCCCCCATCGCCTTGACCGTGAGCACCGTGTCCTTCAGGCTCTCCCCCTTCTTCAGCGAGGAGGTCCCCGGAGAGAACGAGAGAGTGTCGGCGGAGAGTGCCTTGGCGGCGCGCTCGAACGACAGTTTGGTTCGCGTGGAGGGTTCGAAGAACATCGTCGCAACGGTCTTGCCACGCAAAGTCGGAACCTTCGGTATTGGACGGTGCATCACCTCGTAGAACTCGTCGGCGTCGTTGAGCAAGGCGTCCAACGTGCCTCGATCGACGCCCTCCATCGTCAGCAGGTTCTTCATTGCTCACTCCCCCGATCCGATCCTTCGATCCATACGCCATCCTCGCCGTCGACTTCCGCCACCCGCACAGTCACATGCTCTTGGCTGGAGGTGGGCAGGTTCTTACCGACGAAGTCGGCCCGAATCGGCAGCTCCCGATGGCCTCGGTCGACGACCACGGCGAGCTGCACGATCGCGGCTCTTCCGATATCCGCCAATGCGTCCAGAGCTGCGCGGATCGTGCGTCCGGTGTAGAGGACGTCGTCAACGATTACGACCGTGCGACCGTCGATGTCGCCCGGCAGCTCCGTTGGCCCGAGTTCGATTCGTGGTCGCGTGTCGATGTCGTCCCGGTACATCCCGATGTCGATAATGCCGCTTGGGACCTCGACGCCCTCTATCTCGGTGAGCAGATCGGCAAGACGATCTGCGAGCGGTCCGCCCCTCGTTCGAATCCCAACCACGACCAGCCCACCGACCCCGCGGTTCTTCTCGATCACCTCGTGGGCGATCCGTCGCAGGGCTCTCGTCATGTCGTCTCCCGACATCACGGACCGCATCGACGCCTCTCCACGCGAGAGGGAAAAACCGCGGTTGAAGGGAAAGCCGCGGCACAAGGGACAACCACGGCAAAAAAGAAAACCGGGCTCGTGACGAGCGCGGCTCTGGACGATGCTTCGTACATCGCTACTCCTTCCTTCCCGGCCTCACAGGACCGGACTTAAAGGTTGGTGACTATTAGTTTTCCCGCACGGTTCCCCGTGTGGAACCCCGGACGCACCCGCCCGGGCCGGTTCGGCGACACTAGCAGCATCGCATCTGGTTTTCGCTATTCTGCTTCAGGAGGTTGGTGTGAAGCCGGCAGTGGCGGCTCGCCCACCGACAATCCGCCGCCTACGGCGGCGCTCGCGAGCCAGAGCAGGTGATTCACACCGGCTTCCTGGCCCGCTCCCCGTCGACCAGTCTGGCCAAGACCCCGTTGACAAATGCGCCACTTCTCTCGGTCGAGAACACCTTGGCGAGGTTGACCGCCTCTGACAACGCAACACCGACCGGAGTCTGAGCCGACCGGACCTCATAGAGCGCCAGCCGTATGATGTTCCTGTCGACGGCAGGCATCCGCTCCAGCCGCCACCCCGATGCCACGGCCGAGATCTCGGCGTCCAGCTCGGCAATCTGGCTCCAGGTGCCCTCGACATAGCGTCTGGCCCGGGCGCTCAGCCCGGATGTGTCGGGGTCTGAGCCGGAGATGTCTGCGGCGTAAAGGGCAAACAGGGCCTGATCCCTGACGGGCTTTCTGGTCACGAGACCCTGGTTATGTATTCGCCGGTCCTCGTATCGACCTTGATCAGGTCACCGGTGTCGACAAACAGCGGCGCCTGTACAACGAGCCCGGTCGATAGAGTCACCGGTTTTGTGGCACCGGACACCCGATCGCCCTTGACAGCGGGCTCGGTGTATGTGACCTCGAGCTCGACGGAGGCTTGCAACTCGATGCCGATCGGATTGCCTTCGAAGACGGGAAGCTGCACCGTCATACCCTCGTTGAGGTAGTTCGCCGCCTCACCGACCAACTCCTCGTGTACCGCCATCTGCTCATAGGTCTCGCCGTCCATGAAGTGGAAGCCCATGTCGTCGTGGTACAGGTATTGGAAGTCGCGCCGGTCGATCCTGGCGTCCTGCACGTTCTCCCCGGCTCGGAACGTCCGCTCGACCAGGCTCCCGGTATCGAGATTCCTGAGCTTCATCTTCACGAAGGCTTTGCCCTTGCCGGGTTTCGTGTGCTGGTACTCGACTACCTGGAATAGCCCGTCGTCGAGGTTGAGTGCCATGCCCGCTCGTACATCGTTGGTCGAAATCATGCGTCGAGGCCCCTTGCTGAATGTGTGAGTACCCGGTGGCCGTCGCCGGTCACGACCACCATATCCTCGATCCTGACGCCACCGTAACCAGGAACATACACCCCGGGCTCAACGGTCACCACGTTGCCCGGCTCGAGAACGTCCTCCGAGACACGTGACAGCCGGGGGCCTTCGTGGATCTCGAGACCGACACCGTGTCCGGTGCCGTGTACGAATCGATCCTCGTAGCCATATTCCCGCAACACGACACGGCATGCCTCGTCGACATCGTGCCCGCTCACACCCGGACGGATTGCCTCGATCCCCGCTTCCTGAGACTCGAGCACAGCTCTGTGCATCCTGACCATCTCATCGTCGGGGTCGCCGGAGAGCCAGATCGTCCGCGACATGTCGCTGTGGTAGCCGTCGAACACACACCCGTAGTCGAGTAGAAGCAACCCGGCGCCGATGGGATCTCGAGCAGAGAGATGGTGTGGCAATGCCGCGTTGGCTCCCGACGCGGCGATGGGCGGCCATCCTGCCTGACCCGCGCCCGCCGATCGCATCGAGTTGACCAGGGACCAGCCGAGATCAGCCTCGGTGGCCACGGCCGCCGCCAGCTCACGCACCTCCGCAAACGCCGCGTCGCCGGCTGCCGCCGCCGCCCCCAACGCATCGATCTCCACGCCATCTTTGACCCTGCGCAGTGTCTCCACCATCCCTCGGGTAGCCACGAGCTTGGCCTCGGTGTTGTCCCGAAGGCTGTGCACGAAGGCCCAGTTGGCACTGTCGGCCTCGAGCCCGACGCGTTGCTCGTTTGCCAGCACACCTGCCAGCACCTCGTGCAGGCCGGTGCGGTATTCGACGAGCTCACCACCATCGATGGCCGCGACCAGATGTGCTCCGAGCTCGGCGTACCGGCCGTCGGTGGTGAATACGACCCGGTCTTCGCTCACGAGTAGGAACGCGCTGGAGCCGGTGAACCCCGTGAGGTATCGGATGTTCGGTAGATGGGTCACCAGCAGCGGGTGTTCGAGGTTCTTCCTGAGCTTTGATATCCGCTCGTTGTACACAGTTCTCTCCAGCTGATCCGGTCTCTCCGGTTAATCGTGGGTCGCGACGATACACGACCGGTGGCGGGCAACTCCGCTCTCAGATGTGGTCGATCCCGACCGCGGACAGCCCAGCACCTATTTCGGCCTCGGTGACGTGCCGCACCACCGGTTTCCCGAAGTCTTCGAGCAGCACCATCCTGATACCGCCTCCATCACGCTTCTTGTCCCTGCCGATGAGGGTCAACACTTCGTTTGCATCCACCCGGGGCGAGACAACGGGCAAGCCGATCTTCTCGATGATCTCACGCTGGCGGCCTTCGTGTGGAAAACCGGTCAGCCGTGCTGAAACCCGTCCCGCCGCCACCATGCCGATTGCCACCGAATCACCGTGGCTGATCGAGGCCGCGATTTCGACGGCGTGACCGACGGTGTGGCCGTAGTTGAGAATCGCCCTCCTGCCCGCCTCTCGAAAATCCCCCGCAACCGTGCCCACCTTGACGGCAACCGCCGCAGGAACCACCCGTTCCAGCGCAGCTTTGATTCCGTATGCTTCGTATTCCGTGACGATCGCCACATCTGCGATGAATCCCGCCTTGACCGTCTCGGCCGCCCCCTCCATCAAAAGGTCACCGGGGAGGCGTTCGAGAATGTCGAGGTCGATGACCACCCGGGCGGGGTGCCGGAACACTCCCGCCAGGTTCTTTCCCCCGACGTTGACACCAGTCTTGCCCCCGATGGATGCATCCACCGCAGCCAGGAGCGTGGTGGGGAGGTAGGTGATCTCTATCCCCCGTAGATACGTCGCAGCCACAAACCCGGCCAGGTCCGTTAGCGCCCCTCCACCGACGGCGATCACCATGTCCTTCCGGGTAAAACCGAGGGTGTTCAGCCACTCAAAGACCGACTCGACGGTTCGCAAGCTCTTCGCCTGGTCACCGTCCGGCAGCACTCTCACCGCCGCCAGGAGCCCTCGCTCGCCAAGCTCGTCGGCGATAGCAGCCCCGAGTCGAGAGACCGATGGCTGGGTGAGCACGGCGACCCGGTCGGCCCCGTCGAGCAAGAGACGATCCACCCCGGCGAGACCACGTCCGATCACGATCTCGCCGGACCGGCCGGTCTCGTCGGTGATCGTGTGCGCGGCGAGCACCGAACCGGCGTTAGAACTCGGCAACATGCTTGCGATACGCAGCGACTGATCCCGCCATCTCACCGACCGTGTCACCACCGAATTTGCGTTGGATCTCCGTGGCGAGCGTGATCGCGACCATCTGCTCTCCAACGACCGCAGCCGCCGGCACGGCGCAAACATCGCTGCGCTCCCGGAAGGCCTTCTCGGCCTCCTTGGTCACGACGTTGACGGTATCGAGAGGGCGCATCACGGTCGATATCGGCTTCATGGCCGCCCGCACCCGCAGCACGTCGCCGATGGTCATGCCACCCTCGAGACCACCCGCCCGGTTTGTGTTCCGAACGAACCCGTCCTCGCCGTGGAAGATCTCGTCGTGGGCGCGGCTGCCGGGAGTGCCTGCAACCTCGTAACCGTCGCCGATCTCGACGCCCTTGATCGCCTGGATCGACATCAACGCCCCGGCAAGCGCCGCATCCAGCCTCCTGTCCCAATGAACGTGGGAGCCGAGACCAATTGGGAGCCCATAAGTGAGGACCTCGAAGACCCCGCCCAGTGTGTCGCGATCAGTCTTGGCCGCTTCGATGGCGGAGATCATGGCCGTCTCGCCTGTCTTGTCGAAGCTGCGCACCGGGGACGCATCGATCACACCCTGATCCTCCGGTAACGGGCGTGGTGCATCGCCGGCAACAACGGCCTCCCCGATCGCAACCACGTGACTCACGATGGCAACACCGACCGTGGCCAAGAGCTGCTTGGCGAGATAGCCGACGACCGTTCGTGCGGCCGTCTCACGTGCCGAGGCACGCTCGAGCACGTCACGGGCGTCGCGTGTGTCGTACTTGACCATCCCCGCCAGGTCGGCGTGACCCGGACGCGGTGTTTCCAGAGGGCGGCGGCTGCTTCCGCCTGGGTTAGGCGACATCTCTTCCTGCCAGCGGGGCCACTCGGTGTTGCGCACAACCACCGCGACCGGACTACCCAGTGTCTTGCCAAACCGGATCCCGCCAATCAGTTCCAGTTCATCCTTCTCGAGCGACATGCGCCGACCGCGGCCGTAGCCGAGCCGTCGTCTCGCCAGCTCCGCGGCTATCCCATCCTCGGTCACCACCAAACCGGCAGGCAGTCCTTCCACAATCGTCACAAGACCAGGTCCGTGGGATTCTCCCGCCGTCAAGAAGCGCAACATGGTCACGGATAGTAGACATGACGGCGTGACACACGGTCTCGCCATCCGGTCTCGCCGTCCGGTCTCGCCATCCGGTCTCGCCATCGAGTGGCGCTGCACCAGGGGGCGAACACGTGTGGTTCTCGAGGAGGTTGGTGTGAAAGCAGCCGTGACGGCTCGCCCAACCAATGAATCCGGCGCCTACGACCGCGCCCGCGGGCCAAGACAGGCGATTCACACCAGCCTCCTAACGGTCCAATTGCCGGCCGCTCCTGACTCGTGGGCGTGGGATACGGCTTTGCTCGGCCGACCCAAACAACCTGGCCTAACTCCCGTTGCCCAGATACCAATCCGCGATCTGCGGGCCCCAGAACAGGCCGATCCAGGCTCCCGCAACCAGAAAGGGGCCGTAAGCAAACTTGGCGCGTCGCCCCCTTCGGGTGAACACGAGCAGCAACACAGACGCCAAACCACCGAGAAGGATGGCAAGGGTGAATCCGACGCCGAGTGCATCCCACCCGATGTAGCCGAGGAACAACCCGAGCAGCAGCGCCAGCTTCACGTCCCCCATGCCAAAACCCCCTCGTGCGATCAGGGCAACGATGAGCAGGAATAGGAAGTAGGCGACGGCGGCGACGACAGCCCTGGCCAGACCATCGCCACCGTCATTCAACACTGCTCCTGTCACGAGAAGGACGGCGGCGATCCCCATGCCCGGGAACAGGATGCGGTTCGGTATCAGTTGATGGTCCACGTCGGTGAGTGTGACTGCCAGCGTCGTCGCTCCGAATGCCAGATACGCGGGCAGCAGGGCCCACCCGGCGGCAGCAGTTGCCGCATGCCAGCCGAAGACAACGGCCACGGCGACTGCGGTGCCCCGGAAACCGGCGGACCGGTCACGGGCCTCCCGCTCCATACGAGGCGGTATCAGCTGAGCCAAGGCAACCGCGATCAGCCCGATCGCCATGCCCCCAACGACGGCGGAGGCTCGTAGCACGGCGCTCACAGCGACGACCATCAGGGCTCCTTCGACGTTGCCCGTCGTGCCAGCTCTCGTTCTGCGGCGGCTCGCATCACCTCCGGCTGGATCGTCGCACCCGTCCAGATCTCAAAGCTGGCGACGGCCTGTCGCACCAGCATGTCCAGCCCCTCTGCCACCGGACGGCCACGCTCCCTCATCAGCCTCACTGCGGGCGTCACACTCAGCCCGTATGCCATGTCGAGCAACCCGCGTGCTTGTGCAAGCCACTCTTGTTCGATGCTCTCGCCCTGCATCCCGATTGGGGTGGCATTGACAACAACGGTGTCGGGTGGAGGTGGGCCCCACGGCAGGACGCCGGCAACGACCCCAACGCGCTGGACGATCGTGTCGGCAGCTTTCGGTCGCCGCGCCACCACCTGTATCTGCATTCCGTCGAGCGCAACGAGCGCGGCAGCCGCCGCCCCACCGGATCCGATGATCGTCACGCGACCGCCCTCGGGAAGCCCCGCCGCTTTCCACGCCTGCTTGATGCCGAGCACATCGGTGTTGTCCCCGGCAACCTTCCCATGGCGGAGAGACAGGGTATTGACTGCTCCAACATGCTCGGCCAGCTCCGAACGTACCTCGCAAGTCTCATACGCCCGTGGCTTGTGGGGCATAGTGACGTTGGCTCCGTGCAACCGTCCGGCTCTCATGTCGCCGACCGCGGCTGCGAACCCGGAACCATCAACGTCACGAGCGACATAGTCACCATCGATCCCGGCATGACGGAGAGCTGCTCGGTGCATCACCGGCGAAAGCGAATTGGCAACCGGCGAGCCGAGGACGGCGAGCTTCACGGGGTCAAGACCCCTGCTTCCTTTGCCTCCTCCTTCTTCTGGTTGTGCTCTTCGAGCGTCTCGCTGAAGCCGTGGGTACCGTCGCTGTTGATCAGCACGTAGTAGTAGTACCCGGTTTCCTCGGGATGAGCGGCGGCTTCGATCGATGCCGTCCGCACACCCCCGATGGGTGTCGGTGGCAGACCGGCGTTCTGGTACGTGTTGTACGGGCTATCGACCTCGAGATCGGCGGTGGTCACCTCGCCACGGTTCACGCCGAGCGCATAGATGATCGTTGCATCGATCTGGAGGGCCATGCCGTCTCCAAGCCTATTGGTGATAACCGAGGCGATGGTGGCGCGCTCCTCGTCGAGTTTCGCCTCCTTCTCGATCAGCGAAGCGATGATCAACCCGTCGTAGGGTTCGAGTCCGAGCGCCTCGATCTCGCTCCAATCCATGTCGGAGACCCTCTGCTCGAGTGTCCGGACGAGCTGACCGACGATGTCAGCGGGGCTTGCGTCCTCACGGAACTCGTAAGTGTCTGGGGCGAGCAGACCCTCCCACCGGGTCAGCTCCGAGTAGCCCTCCGGGGCGTCGTCCGGCACGTATTCGGATTCGATCGTTCCATTGACGAGCGGCGCAGCCAACTGCGTCGCCGTGTAGTCGGTCTGCTCGGCCAGCGAGGCAATCATCTCCTCGATCGTCAGCCCTTCGATCACCGTAACCGGGAAGACACCCACCGGGTCGGGTCCGGCTACCAGAATGTCAACAAGGTCGTCGTACTCGGTTCCGGCGATCAATGTGTAGTCCCCCGCCTTGAGCCGGTTGCCTGCTTGGGCCGTATTGACGGCCGCTTCGAAGTCACCGGCGTCGGTGATGATCCTGGCCTCGACGAGTTCGCCGGCTATACCCTTTGCGGTCGCACCGGAAGCCACCGTGAAGTCGATGGCACGACCCGCCTCGATTGCGATAGTGCCCGTTGCCTCGTTGCTGATCCCCGAGGCGAGGTTCTTCGCCATCGTCGTCAGGGCAAAGAAACTGATGACGACGATTAGGACGACAACGAAGACCTGGATCATGCGAACCTGCCAGGAGCTGTTGCGTGGGTAGTCGGGTGTCATTCGGCCGGCCTTCCATCCAGATAGCTCTGAAGCATCACCGCTGCCGCCACCTTGTCGATTGTCTGGCGCCGTCGGCGCCGGCGCATACCACCCTCGATGAGGGCCGATTCTGCCTGCACGGTCGTAAACCTCTCGTCATGAAACTCGATGTTGCAGCCTGTGGCTTTCCGGACCTCGGCACCCAGTTCCCTGGCCCGGGCCACGGCCGGTCCTTCAGCCCCGGAGAGAGAACGCGGCAGCCCGATGACCACGGTCCCTATTTCGTACTGAGCACACAGGTCCTTGATCGCGCTTATCGCATCGGTGCTGCGCCGATCGATTACCAAGTGTGGTTGCGCGATGATACCGAGGGTGTCGGATAACGCGACACCAATCCGCCGCTCCCCGGGATCGAGGCCGATGATCCGACTCAGAGTCATACCCCCCGTAGGGATTCACGTGCCACGTCTCTGGCTACTTCGAGCGCCGCAGTCACTTCGTCGCCGCGCGGCCCCCCGGCCTGAGACAGCTCCGGGTCCCTGCTGCCTCCACCACCCACGACTCTTGCAGCCGCGGCGGTGATCTCACCCGCCGACACGCCCGCTGCCACCAGATCCGAAGTGGCAAAAGTGAGTAGCGCCGCCTTGCCCCCAAAGTTCGAGCCGAGCACACCAATCCCCGACCCGATCCGGTCGCGGAGCTGGAATGCAAGTGCACGTAGCTCGTCGGGGCTGAGTCCGTCCTTGTTGACGACGAGGAGCTTGTGCCCATTGTGGGACTCGGCGTCGTCAAGGACCTCGGCTGCGGTCTCGCTGCGAGCCTTCTCTTCGAACTCTGCGATCCGCTCTTCCTGGTCTTTCAGACGGACCGTGAGAGCGCGCGCTGCGTCCAGCACACCCGACTCTTGTGCCCGCAACAACGCTGCTGTGTCACGCAGTTGGTCACGGATTTCCAGTAGGTGCTGGTAACCGGCGATCCCGGTCAATGCCTCCACCCGGCGTGTGTTGGCGGCGACTGAGCCCTCCGATACGAGAACGAGCGGCCCGATCTGACCTGTCGACGGCACGTGTGTCCCCCCACAGAACTCGGTCGAGTAGTCGCCGGCCTTCACCACCCGTACCCGGTCGCCGTACTTGTCGCCGAAGAACGCCAGAGCACCCATCTCCACCGCTTCATCCTTCGATGTTTCGATGGTGCTGACGCGCGCATTTTCGACGATTCGCTCGTTCACCGCACGCTCGATCCCCATCAACTCGTCGGGTTCTACGCCCTTGAAGTGGCTGAAGTCGAAACGCAGCCGGTTCTCGGCGACCAGCGATCCCTCCTGGTGCACGTGATCCCCGAGGACCTCCCGCAACGCCCAGTGGAGCAGATGGGTGCCGGTGTGGTTCTTTCTGATGCGCTCACGCCGCCCGGTGGCGATGGAGGTCTCCGCGTCCTGTCCTACTGCGACATAGCCGGTCTTGACCACGCCCCGGTGGCCGTGGATGCCTTGCAACGCCAGCTGTGTGTCGTCGACCGCGACAATTCCGGTTTCGGTCTGGACCAGCCCGGTGTCGCCGACCTGCCCACCAGATTCCGCATAGAACGGTGTGCGGTCGAGGAACAGCTCGACCTGTTGGCCCTCCTCTGCCGTGGTCACCGGCTCCCCTTCCCGGACGATCGAAAGCAGCTTGGCGGCGCCCGCTTCGGTGTCGTATCCAATGAAGTCGGTGCGGTCGAGACCTCGAATAACGGCCCGGTACTCGTCACCGACCACGGCACCGCCCCTGGTCTTGAAGTTCGCCTTCGCTTGTTCTCGCTGTGCCTCCATCATCCGCTCGAACTCCTCGAGGTCGAGACGGAACCCCCGTTCGCTCAGGATCTCCTCGGTGAGCTCACGCGGGAAACCGTGCGTGTCATGGAGCTTGAACGCGACTTCACCGGACAGCGTGTCGCCCTCCTCCAGCGGGTCGAGGGCCTCGTCGAGCAGCTTGTGACCGGACTCGAGCGTGCGCCGGAACCGACCTTCCTCCCGCTCGGCCATCTCGAGGATGCGGTCACGCTGCTCGAGCAGGTCGGGATAGGCCGTCCCCATCGCATCGATCGTGGCGTCGACCAGCACGGGCATGATCGTGTCCTCCGACCCGAGCAACACCGCGTGACGTACCGCCCGGCGTAGCAACCGCCGCAACACATAACCACGCCCCTCGTTCGAAGGGACGACCTTGTCGGCAATGAGGAACGTGACGGCCCTGCCATGGTCCCCAAGGATCCGGAGGCTGACATCGGTGCGCTCGCTGTCTTCGAAAGCCGTGCCCGTAGCCTGTTCCGCCGCCCGGATCACACTGCGCAGCTCGTCGGTCTTGAAGACGGTGTCAACACCCTGGAGCACCGTGGCAACACGCTCTAGCCCTGCGCCCGTGTCGATGTTGCGGGCCGGCAGGTCGCCGATCACGTGATACGGCTCGTCCTGGATGTTCTGCATGAACACCAGATTCCAGATCTCCATAAAACGCTCGTCATCGACGGCGGGCCCTCCGTCATCGCCGTGCTCCGGCCCTTTGTCGAAGAAGATCTCGGACGACGGACCACACGGCCCGGGTACACCCATCTGCCAGAAGTTGTCGCGGTCCATACGTTGCAGACGGTCCGGACGTACGCCAACGCCGTCGATCCAGATTTCCGCCGCCTCGTCGTCGGTTATGTGCACCGTGAACCAGAGTCGATCGGGGTCGAGGCCAAACCCCTCTGTTACCAACTCATATGCCCAGGGGATCGCCTTCTCTTTGAAGTAGTCGCCAAAGGAGAAGTTGCCAAGCATCTCGAAGAACGTCAGATGACGCGCGGTGGTCCCAACGATGTCGATGTCCGCGGTGCGGCCGCATTTCTGGACGCTGACGGCGCGGGGATAAGGCGGCTTCTCCTCACCGAGCAAGTACGGCTTGAATGGCACCATCCCGGCCACCGTCAGCAGCAGGGTCGGGTCGATCGGTATCAGCGAGGCGCTCTGGACGACCGTATGGCCGCGTTCGGCAAAGAACCTCTGGAATGTGTCCCGGATCTGTTGGCTATCCATCGCGTGGCAGGTTAGCGCCACCACTCCGCACCACCGGCCCGGACACCAGCCGCCGGCACTCACCTGCGAGGTTGGCAAGCGGTGTCTCGATCGACTCGCCGGTGTCGAGGATCTTCACCTTTGCCGTCCCCGCGTCCCACTCCTTGTCGCCGATGATCACAGCCAGCCGATGACCCCTTCTGTCGGCGTATTTCATCTGGGCGCCGAGCTTCTTCGCATCGGGATAGAGCTCAACCGACAGACCGTCCCGCCGCAGCTCCCCGACCAACCGGAGATAGTCGTCCGTCCGATCCTCGGCAAACAGAGCCACGAACACGTCGGCGCTGGCGGCACGCTCGTCCACCCGGCCCAGCTCTTCCATTGCGGCAATGAGTCGATCGACCCCGAGTGACCCTCCGATGCCGGGAAGCCGTTGCTTGGTATACAGCGAAGCCAGGTCGTCGTAGCGACCTCCCGAGCAGACACTGCCGATCCCGGGCAGATCATCGAGGAAGGTCTCGAAGACGGTGCCGGTGTAATAGGCAAGCCCCCTCGCAATGCTGACGTCGATGCTGATCCTCGTTTCGGCCACCCCGGAAGCTCGGATGCCATCGAGCACCGTGCCAAGCACCGCCGTACCCCGGGTGGCGGCCTCGGACGTGCCGACAACGGCGGGTAGCGCACGCAAGATCTCGTCGTTGCTGCCTTCGAGCCGGGCCAGCGCCAGGATCTCATCTGCCTGGGCGGTGGTGGCTCCCGAATGCTCCTCCAGCTCGGATCGCACTCCGTCGGCCCCGATCTTCGCCAGCTTGTCGACGGCGCGGAGCACCGATCCCGCCTGCTCGCGTAGCCCGAGCCGGTCGAGCAGCCCATTGAGAATTTCACGATTGTTGAAGTGGATCGTGAACGGAGAGATGTCCAGTCGATCGAACAGATCATGCACGACAACGATCGTTTCGACGTCGGCGACCAGGCTCTCGGTGCCGATGGTGTCGAAGTCGAATTGGACAAATTCGCGGAAGCGTCCGCGCTGGGTGTTCTCCCCGCGCCATACCGGACCTACAGCGTACCGTTTGAACGGTGTGCCTATGACGCCGACATGCTGCGCTATGAACCGTGCCAGCGGCACCGTCAGGTCGAAGCGCATCGCAACATCGCGGCCACCGTTGTCCTCGAAGCGGTACATCTGCCGATCGGTTTCGTCGCTCCCCTTGCCAAACAGGATCTCGCTGTACTCGAGAGCCGGTGTGTCGATTGGCGTGAAACCGAAGCGCCGGTACACCTCACGGGCTGTGTCGATGACGTGCTCGCGCGCCGTCATCGTCACCGGGAGGTAGTCGCGGAAACCCTTCAGGGTTCGGGGTTGGATGATGCTCATCGTTGGCTTGCGTCCTTGCCCACCGTGTCGGCGGTACTGTCGAGCCAGTCGGCCACACCCCTCATCCCGGTTCTCGCCAGGTTGCGGGCGGTGATGCGCTCCCTTGCCTTGCGGAGCTGATTGACCAGATAACCAATCGCTCCGAGTGAGGTGAGCACACCCATGATGAACCACCGGATTCGCAAAAGCATGCTCTTAGCCTAAACCTGAATCCACGGTTGCAGATTCTCGGATCGCTCGATTAGCTCGTCACCGCAGCCACGGCATTGTCTCCCTTCCAGGGGGACGAGAAGCGCAGCGACGGAGGAGGTGGCAGCCACGGCATTGTCCCCCTTCCCAGAGGGACGAGGAGCGCAGCGACGGAGGGGGTGGCAGCCACGGCATTGTCCCCCTTCCCAGAGGGACGAGGAGCGCAGCGACGGAGGGGGTGGCTGTGGTCTCCCAGCTCTACACAGGGCCTCATCCCCCTTCGCTACGCTCGGGGACTTCTCCCAGAGGGAGAAGAATGGGTGGCTCCCCGCTCGGGTTTCCCGAGCCGTCGGTCGATTCGGGCCAACCGCTCTGCAAGCTCTGATTCCTCGCCGTGTTCGCCCGGTTCGTAGATGATGGCATCGACGGCCTCGTCGGGCAGGTACTGCTGGGCGAGAATGCCGTCGGGGTGGTCGTGTGGGTACTTGTAGCCGACACCGTCACCCATCTTCCGCTGCCCCTCGAATGCGGCACTCCGCAGATGTGGCGGGACCGCGGCTCCCGGGGTGCTATCGACCGCCTCCCTGGCGCGGTCGATGGCGGTCTTGACCGTGTTCGACTTTGGCGCCAACGCCAGGTATATGGTGGCGTGCGATAGGGCGTAGGTGGCTTCGGGCAGCCCGATCAGCTCGACTGCCCTGAACGCGTCGGTGGCTACTCCCAACGCCCGCCCATCGGCGAGACCCACATCCTCCGAAGCCAAGATGACCAGCCTGCGGGCGATGAACTTGGGATCCTCCCCCGCCTCAATCATCGTGTGGAGCCAGTACATCGCGGCGTCCGCATCGGAGCCGCGCACACTCTTGATGAACGCCGAGATGACGTCGTAGTGACGGTCACCACCCTTGTCGTACCGGATGATGCGGCGCTGGAGCGCCTCGGTGACATCGGCCACGCCCACGACTTCTCGATGTGAGCCGCGGACGATGGCGGCGGCGACGTCAAGTGCATTGAGCGCAAGTCTGGCGTCGCCTCCGACACGCTCGGCGATAGCCTCGAGCGCCTCATCGGTGACCTCCACGTCGTCTCCGAGGCCTCTCATATTGTCGTGTCTTGCCGAGTCGAGCACGGAGATTACCGCCGGCGGGTCGAGCGCCTCGGTACGGAAAACGGTGCATCGTGAAATCAATGGTGAGTTCACCGCGAAGAAGGGGTTCTCCGTCGTGGCCCCAACCAGAATCACGGTGCCATCCTCGACGCCGGGGAGCAGGGCATCCTGCTGTGATTTGCTGAACCGGTGAATCTCGTCGAGGAAAAGCACAGTCCGGCCATTTCCATCCTCGAGTCGCTGCCGGGCGGCAGCCAGGATCGCCCGGACATCCTTGACACCTGCGGATGTCGCCGACAGCTCGGAAAACCGGGCCTCTGCTGCTTTCGCCGTCAAGCGGGCGAGTGTGGTCTTGCCCGTGCCGGCCGGGCCCCACAGGATCAGTGACGACGGCCTTCCCGAGTCGAGCAGTGAGCGAAACGCCGTTCCTACGGCTACGAGATGGCTCTGGCCGGCTACCTCGTCGAGATTGCGTGGCCGCATCCGGGCGGCCAAAGGGGCACCTTTGAAGCGCCGATCGGCGCGTTCGCCGGCGAACAGGTCGTCTTGGCCGGTCAACTTCCCTCGACCCAGGCCGCCCGCACCTCCGGCCGTATGTCGATGCCCAGCTCGTCGAGTTGGGTGGGCTCGACCCTGCTCGGAGCGCCGGTCAGCGGGTCCGCTCCCGTTTGGGTCTTTGGGAAGGGCATGACTTCCCTGATGTTCTGCTCGTTCTGAAGTATCGAAACCAGACGGTCGACCCCTATGGCGAAACCGGCGTGCGGTGGGGTCCCGAAGCGAAGCGCCCTGAGAAACCAGCCAAACCGTGCCTCGGCCTCATCGGGCGTGATCCCGAGAGTGTCGAAGACCTGCGATTGGACTTCGGGGTCATGGATCCTGACGCTCCCCGATCCGAGTTCGGCTCCGTTGAGGACCATGTCGTACGAACGGGAGATCGCGGTCTCCGGCGAGGTCCGCATCTCTTCGACGCTGCGGGGCGCGGTGAACGGGTGATGAGCCGGAACGAGGTTGCCCTCGGGGGTCTTGTCGAAGACAGGGAAGTCGACCACGAACAGGAAGTCGAGCGTGTCGTGACGATCGGGTCGGCCCAGCTGCAAGCGCAATTGCCCGAGCACGTGAGAGACAACCTTGACGGAGTCGGCAACGATGAGCAGCACGTCACCCGGCTTGGCTTCGAGCGCCGTGGCAAGGTCTGCAAGCTCTGTGTCGCTGAGGAACTTCGCCACCGGTGATCGCAGGCTTCCGTCGTCTTCGACCACCATCCAGATCAGCCCCTTGGCACCGAGATCCTGCGCATCGGACACCAGCTTGTCGAGACCGGCGCGGGACAGGCCCCGGTCTCCGGCGTTGATGCCTCTCACCGCGCCCCGTTCGGCGAGTGCCCCTGCAAACGCACGGAATTCGGAGCCTGCGAACACAGTCCCGAGGTCGACGATCTCCATGCCGAATCGGGTGTCGGGCTTGTCGGTGCCGTATCGTGCGATTGCCTCGTCCCAGGTGAGTCGCGGGATCGGGCGTGGTATCTCGACGCCACGCACGTCGGCGACGACGCGGGCGACGATCGCCTCCAGCGTCTCCAAGACATCGTCCTGGTCCCAGAAGGACCCCTCGAGGTCCAGTTGGGTGAATTCGACTTGCCGATCGGCACGGAAGTCCTCGTCCCGGTAGCACCGGGCAATCTGGTAGTAGCGCTCGACACCGGCGACCATGAGAAGCTGTTTGAAGAGCTGCGGCGACTGAGGCAGGGCGTAGAAGTGACCGGGCCTCAGCCGGCTTGGGACCAACATGTCCCTGGCACCTTCGGGGGTCGAGACCACCAGGGTCGGTGTCTCTACCTCGAGAAAGTCTCGTTCGTCCAGAACGTGACGCATCGCCCTTATCGCCGTCGAGCGTGCCACGAGATTCGCTGCCATCTTCTGGCGCCGCAGATCGAGATAGCGGTACTGGAGCCGTCTGCCCTCGTCGGCATCAAACCGCTCATCGATCTGGAACGGGAGGGTCGCAGCCGCCGACAGCACCTCGAGATCGGAAACACCCACCTCTACGTCCCCCGTCACCATATCCGGGTTGCTCTTGCCCGGTTCGCGCTCACGCACGACCCCGCTCACCATGATGCAGTATTCGCTTCGGAGGCTACGCAACGTCTCGGGTGATGCCGGATCGTTCTCGGGGTTGAGCACCACCTGTACGATCCCGGACGCATCTCTCAGGTCGATGAAGATGACGCCGCCGTGATCACGTCGCCTCGCCACCCAACCGGCGAGCTGCACCTCTGTGCCGATGTCTTCCGAGCGCAGCGTGCCGCCGCGTCTCGTCCTGTACTTCGTCATGGGTTTCCTCGTTGTAGAGCCTCGCCGCCCCGAAGCCAAACGCCTCCGAAGCTAAACGCCTCCGAAGCTAAACGCCTCCTAGGCTAAACGTCGGCGAGAAAGGGGTTGGTGAGGCGTTCGTGCGAGATCGTAGTCGCGGGCCCGTGACCCGGTAGAACCCGGGTGGAATCGTCAAGTGCCAGCACCCGCTCCCGCATCGAGCGCATCAGATCGGTGTAGCTGCCACCGGGAAGGTCGGTGCGGCCGATCGAGCCGGCAAAGAGCTGGTCACCCGAGAACAGCACGGCCTCGTCGGAAAGATGGAAACAGCAGTGACCGGGCGTGTGGCCCGGGGTATGAATGACCGTAAAGCTCATGCCGGCAAGTTGGAGGCTCTGGCCATGGGCGAGCGATGCCCACTCCCCCGGTGGCTCGAACCCTCCGTCTAGCCATTCGGGCAGGACATCCCCGAATAGTGAGCGGAGCTGAGCCATCGGGTCGGCAGCGAGCCACTCGTCGTCGGGATGCAGGTAAGCGCTGATCGACCACTTGTCCACAACACCGGAGGCACCCCCGGCATGGTCGATGTGGGCGTGCGTCAAGAGGAGCGCTTCGGGGTAGAGGTCGTTCCGGCCGAGTAAGTCGGCTATGGAGTCGATGTCGTCGGGCGCATCGATGACGACACACGGCCCTCCCCGCTCGGGGGCCACCACATAACAGTTCGTCTCGGCCAGCCACAGAGACCGCCCATCGAGGAGCAGGGTCATCCCGGTTTTCCTTGTGGCACCAGCCGGTACGAATCGAAGACACCGTCGATTCTGGCCGCCTCCGCGATCACCCGCTCGAGCTGCTGGGGGTCTGAGACCTGCACCTCGAAACGGAGTATTGCCACGCGGTCGCTGCCGGTGGCGGTCGACGCCGCCGCGATATTGCCGCCGTGTGTCGAGATCACCTCCGAGACGTCGCGCAGCAACCCGGCCCTGTCCAGCGCCTCGATCTGGATCCACGAGAAGAACGAGCCTGCGAAGTCGACGTCCCAGGAGACGTCGACGATCCGTTCCTTCTGATCGCCGAGCGACGAGAGGTTGGTGCAATCGACCCGGTGCACGGAAACCCCTCTGCCAACCGTGACAAACCCGATGATCTCATCACCGGGCACCGGCGCACAACAGCGCGCCACCCGCACGAGCATGTCTTCCATGCCGTCCACTTTGATCGCGCTCGTAGGTCGGCGGGAACGGGCACGGGTCGGTGGGCTGAGCAGATCGTCATCCTCGGAGCCGAGACCGTGCAGCCTCTCCAGCCGGGAGATCACAGTGAGCGGGCTGAGCCTGCCGTCACCGACCGCCACATAGAGCCCGTCGACCTCGTGGAAGCCACAGTCTTCGGCGACCGGTAGCAACGCCTCGTCTCGTTTGAAGCGCTCCATCGGCAACGGCGACTTTCTCAGTGCCCTGACGATCGCCTCCTTGCCGTCTTGGAGCGCTGTCTCCCGGCGTGCCCTCGTGTACCACTGGCGGATCTTCGTGTTCGCGCGAGACGACTTGACGAACTCGAGCCAGTCCCGGCTGGGCCTGGCGTCGGCAGCGTTCGTGGTGAGGATCTCGACGATGTCACCGGACTGGAGCGCGGAGCTGAGTGGAGCGAGCTTCCCGTTGACCTTCGCACCCACACAGCGATGACCAACGTCGGTGTGGATCCGGTAGGCAAAATCCACTGGTGTGGCCCCGAGGGGCAGCGCGTGCACATCGCCCTTGGGCGTCAACGCAAAGACCTCGTCCAGGTACAGGTCGAGCTTCAGATGCTCCAGGAACTCCTGTGGGTCGGTCGACTCCTCCTGCAGGAACCTCAGATCGGCAATGAACTCAGGATCGGTGTCCCGGTCGCCGTCCTTGTATCGCCAATGGGCAGCGATCCCGTACTCCGCTCTGGTGTGCATCTCGTGGGTGCGGATCTGGATCTCGAGTGGTTTGCCGTCCGGTCCGAGCACGGTCGTGTGCAGACTCTGGTAGAGGTTGAACTTGGGCATCGCGATGTAATCCTTGAAGCGCCCTTGGATAGGGGCCCACAGAGTGTGGATCAGACCGAGGACGGCGTAGCAGTCACGAACCTCGTTGACCATCACCCGCACACCCATGAGGTCGTAGATCTGTTCGAACTCGAGACTGCTCGACATCATCTTGCGGTAGATCGAATAGAGGTGCTTGGGACGCCCGGTGACAACGGCATCGATGCCCTGTGACGTCAGCTCCTCCCTCACCCGCTCCTTGACACGTTCGAGATCGGCTTCACGTTGCGGAGCCCTGCGGCTGATCAGCTCCTCCAACTCGAGCATCCGCTTGGGGTACAGCTCACGGAAGCAGCGATCCTCCATCTCGTGTTTGATCTCCTGCACCCCGAGACGGTGCGCGAGCGGGGCGTAGACCTCGAGGCTCTCCACCGCGATTCGGTGCCGTTTCTCTTCGGGGAGGAAGTCGAGGGTCCTGATATTGTGGAGACGGTCGGCGAGTTTGATCAGCAGCACCCGGATGTCTTTGGCCATTGCTATTGCCATCTTGCGAATCGTGGCTGCCTGGTGCTCCTCGCGAGATGAGAAGCGGATCCGATCCAGCTTGGTGACACCGTCGATCAAGGTCGCAACTTCTTCGCCAAACATCTCTGCAGTGTCCGCGAGACTGATTTCGGTGTCTTCAACTGTGTCGTGGAGAATCGCTGCGACAAGCGTCGCCTCATCCATGCCGTATCCGGCGAGGATCTCGGCGACGATCAGGGGGTGAGTGATATACGGGTGACCTGAGCGTCTCATCTGGCCGGCGTGGGCTTGCTCTGCGACTCGATAGGCGCGCTCGATGTTGCTCAGGTCTGCACTCGTGTACTGCGCGAGGAACAGCTCCCGGATTCGAGCCAGATGGAGCTCCGGCTCGGACTCGATGATCTCAGGAAGCGCCATATCTCACCACGGCATGCACCTCGACCCCATCCAACCGCTCCCGCCCTCCAAGAAAGGCTAGCTCGGCGAGAACGGAGAACCCGACGACATGAGCGCCGAGGGCCCGGATGAGATCTGTGGTCGCCCGGCCTGTACCCCCGGTGGCAAGCACATCGTCGACAACGAGCACGTTGTCGCTCGGCGTGGCGGCATCCCGGTGAACCTCTACACGATCCTGACCGTATTCGAGGTCGTAGACCTGGTGGTGGACATCATGGGGCAACTTGCCCGGCTTGCGCACCGGGACGAACCCGGCTTCGAGACGAACCGCAATCGGGGCTGCAAAGATGAACCCGCGAGCTTCTACACCGACGACCTTGGTCACTCCACGGTCCAAGAACGGTTCGATCATTGCGTCGATCGCCTCGTTAAAAACGGCGTAGTCGCCCAGCAACGGGGTGATGTCTTTGAACAGAATCCCCGGGGCCGGGAAGTCCGGCACGTCGCGGATGAACGAGCGCATTCTTGATTCGATCACGGGCGCAGTCTACCGGCGCTTTCCCTGCCGCTTTGGTGCCCTCGGAGTGGCGCCGGTCGCGCGCTGCTCCTCGGAGGCCATCGCGCTCGCAACCTGGGCCGCGGTCAGCTCGAACCCACCGGTCCTCCTGGCAGCCCGGCGCTGCATTCGCTGCCACTCGGGCTCACGTTCCTTCCACTCGGCTAGCAGCGGGCTTGCGACAAATATCGACGAGTAGGTGCCGGCTGTGATACCGATGAACAGCGCCAGGGCAAACTCCCGCAGCGTTGTCGCGCCGAGCAGGTAGGAGCCGACAAACAGCAGGCTCCCGATCGGCAGCAAAGAGGTCAGCGACGTATTGACCGACCGCATCAGCACCTGGTTCATCGACAAGTTGGCGATCTCGGTGAAGGTGTGCCGGTTGCCGAGTTCGTGGACGTTCTCGGATATCTTGTCGAAGACAACCACCGTGTCGTACAGCGAATAGCCGAGGATCGTGAGGATGGCAATGACTGTCGCCGGAGTGACCTCGAAGCCGACAATCGAATAGATGCCCGCCGTGATGATCAGATCGTGGAACAGGGCGGCGAGGGCTGCGCCCGCCATCTTCCATTCGAATCTCCATGTGATGAAGAGCGCCACCACCACAAGGAAGATGACAAGGGCCTCGATGGCGCGTCTCGTGATCTCGGACCCGAACGTGGGACCAACCGCTTCGATCGACAGCTCGTTGGGATCGTCGCCGGACACCCCAGCGACCGCTGCAACCAGCGCATCGCGCTGCTCGACGTTGAGCGGCTCGGTCTGGACGACAACCGTTTCGGTGCCGTCCGGCTCGGTTCTGATCTGTACCCGTGCGTCGCCGTGGCCGATCGCGGCCAGACCGGACCGGTAACCGGCAACGTCCTCACCTGAGTGGTTGGGGGCTTCAACGATCGCTCCACCGGTGAAGTCGACGCTTCCGTCCAGACCAAGGATCAGCAGCGACAGCGCCGATACGACGATCAGCACCAACGAGATGACAAAGAAGCGAAACCGATGCTTCACGAAGTCGAACTCGGTCTCGCCGCGGTAGAGACGGGTCCACACGCTCATGACGCCACCTCCGTTACTGGACGGCCCATTGCTCCCCGGATCGAGACCGCCCCGCCTTCTCCGAGCCTGCTTCTCACGAGTAGCCGCGCAAACGGCCGGGTGAAGTAGTAGGCGACGATCACGTCGATCACCGTTGCAAGGCCGAGCGTCAAGGCGAAGCCTTTGACCGGCCCGATGGCGAGGAGCCAGAGGAGAACCGAACCGGCGAAGGTGACGGTGTCGGCGGTGACGATGGTGTGAAACGCCCGCCTGAACCCGTAGTCGACGGCCGGCCGCAACGCCCGGCCACGGCGATGCTCTTCTTTGACTCGCTCGAAGAATACGATGTATGAATCGGCCGTGATGCCGACCGAGACGATGATTCCGGTCACCCCGGAGAGGGTGAGGGTTGTCCCCTGGGTCTGGCCGAGCAGGATGATCGTGCCCAACAGCAGGGAGCCGAACACCGTGAACCCGACAACTGCGATCAGCCCCAGGATCCGGTAGTAGACGAGCAGCGCGACGGCGACGAGGACGAGCCCGGCGACACCGGCGACCAACCCTGCCTGTAGCGAATCGGACCCGAGGCTGGCGGATACCGACCCTTCGCTTTCCCGCTCGAAGATGGTCGGCAGCGCACCGTAGCGGAGTACGGTTGCCAGGTCCTCTGCTTCCTGTTGCGAGTTCTCTGCCGTCCCGATGGTGATGACGACGGTGTCTGCGGGCAACGTGTCGCCTGCAACGACCTCGGATGCGATCGAAGGAGCTGAGATGACGGTGCCGTCGAGCACAATCGCCATCTGACGGCGCGGATCGCCAACGGCAAAGGTCGAGAGCACAGCCGTAGCCTCCTCGAACTTCTGCCCACCGTCGGCGGTGAACGACGGGTCGACCGTCCAGCCGCCGGTCCCTGCGAGGCTTACGGCTCCAAACCCCGGTTCGGCCCCGGTGAGGTCGGCGCCGGTCAGGAATGCCGGTCCGAGCGAGTAGACAAGGCCATCGTCCCCGGGCAGGTAGACGGCCAGCTCAGGGTCGTCGCTCTTGCTGATGCCGGTTTCCGGATCGATGTCGTCGGGAATAACCGGTGGCTCTGTCGTCGTGGTCGTCGTGGTGGTGGGTGTAGTGGTTGTGGTGGTTGTTGATGTGGAGGTGTCACCGTCTTCGCCCGGCAGCGTTGTATCTGTGTTCTCGGGCACGGTCGTGGTCGTGGTGGTGGTGGTGGTGGTGGTCAACGCCTCCGGGACCGGGAGGGTCCCGTCGAGAAAGGCCGGGCTGATCGCCTGGTACTCGTACACGGGTCGAAAGGTGAGCTGTCCCGTCGTCCCGACCGCTGCGAGCGCCCGCTCCCGATCTTGTACACCCGGGAGCTGTACGAGGATGCGTCGATCGCCCTGGACCGAGATCTCGGGCTCCTGGACGGCGCCAAGGCTCTCGATCCGGCTGCGCATCGTCTCGACCGCCTGGTCGAGCACGGCCCTGTCCGTCTCCTCGGGTGCGGCGAGCACAACAGAGAAACCACCCTGGAGATCAAGACCCAGCTCCGGCTCCCAGCCTGAGGCGAGCATTGCGCCAAGCGAGCCCCACGCAACGGCAATGATGACGATCAACGAGATCCAGAGGGGACGACGATTCACTCTGTTGTGTCTCCAAGCTTCGTTGTATCTCCAAGCTTCTCAGCAACCGCACGAACCGTGATGGTCAGTTTTGTTCCCCCACCAACGTCGATTATCGCTTCATCGTCTTCGAGCCGTGTTACCCGCCCAAGGATCCCGCCGATGGTGCGGATCTGGTCACCGACCTCAATCGAGTCCCGCAGTTGTTGCATGTGCTTCTGCCGCTTTCGTTGCGGCAGAATCAGTGCGACGTAAAAGAGCCCCCCAAAAATGGCCAGGGGTAGCAGCAGTCCCAGCAACGAACCGCCTCCGTCGTCGCCTGCCTCATCGGTTGCAAAAAGGAGCCAGGCAAGGATCGCGTTGTATGGCACAGGAGCCTCCAGTGGAATTCACACCGGCACCCGTCATCCGGGCCGGGCCGCGGTAGGTTAGTGCGCCGACACGAAAGGGTGAAAGTCATCAGTGCAGCGATAGCAAGGTCAGCGATAGCAAGGGCCCGCACTTGTGCGTGCAGTCACCGTGCCCGGCGCCGGATCACCTCATCCCGGAAGACCGAGAACCTGCCCCCCGTGATCGCTTCCCTTATCCGCCGCATCAGATCCAATGTGTAGGTGAGGTTGTGAATGGACAGCAGCCGGAGTCCGAGCAGCTCCCGTGTTGCGAATAGGTGACGGATGTACCCACGGCTGTAGCGGGTACATGCGATGCATCGGCATCCAGGGTCGATACTTCTGCCATCCTCGGCCCACCGGGCCAGCTTCATGGAGAAGTCGCCGTCCCGGGTCAGCACCTTGCCGTGTCGGGCAAGCCGGGTCGGTAGCACGCAGTCGAACAGATCAACGCCACGCGCTACACATTCCAAGATCCCCTCGGTGTCGCCGAGTCCCATCACATAGCGAGGCGCCGACACCGGTAGCTCGCCGATGACCATTTCAACGGCCCTGTTCCTCACTGCGGCTGGTTCCCCGACCGATAGTCCCCCGATCCCAAAACCGGGAAAACCCAATTCGGCGGTTGCGGCTGCGGATCGTGCGCGCAGCTCCATGTCTCCCCCACCCTGGACGATGCCCCACAACGCAGTGTCTTTGCGCGTCCTTGCATCGAGAGCCCTCCGCGCCCAGCGCAGGGTCTGCTCCATTGCCGCCTCGGTCTCCGCCCGGGAAGCCGGCAGCCCGATCAGCACGTCGAGGATCATGGCGATGTCGGAGCCGAGCTGTTCTTGGATTCTCACGGCGCTTTCCGGAGTCAGCTCGACCCGCGAGCCGTCATAAGTCGAACGGAACGTCACTCCCCCTTCAGCGATATGCGGCTCAAGGCTGAATACCTGGAACCCCCCGGAGTCGGTGAGGATCGGGCCCGACCACGCCATAAAGCCGTGCAGCTCTCCGAGGGCCGCCACCGTGGCCGGTCCCGGACGCAGTAGCAGGTGGTAGGTGTTGGCCAGCACCATGTCGGCTCCGGCTTTCTCCAAGTCCTCGCTGTCCAGGGTCTTGACGGTTCCTCGGGTGCCAACAGGCATGAAGGCCGGAGTGTCGACCGGTCCGTGTGGAGTCTGCAGGACTCCGGTGCGAGCAGCCCCATCGTCTGCCCGGTGCTCCCAACTGACACTCATCTGTGGTTCACCGGCCTTTCAATGAGCATGGCGTCGCCAAACGACAGGAAACGGTAGTTGTGCGCAAGCGCATGCTGGTAGAGCGGCTTCCACCGTCCACCCAGCATTGCAGCCACCATCACGACCAGGCTGGTTCTCGGAGCATGGAAGTTGGTCAGCACGACATCTACCACCCCGAGCGTGTACCCCGGCATGATGAACAGATCTGTGCGGCCTGTCCCGGCGCCGACGAGCCCGCCGCCTGTCGCAGCACTCTCCAGGGTCCGCACCACCGTTGTGCCGGCGGCTACGACACGCCCGCCACGGGAACGGGCGGCGGCAATCGCCAGCGCCGTCGGCTCCGGCACCGTCCATCGTTCCGTGTGGATCTCGTGCCGGGTTATGTCGGAAGACTCGATCGGGCGGAATGTGTCGATGCCCACCTCGAGATCGACCTCTGCCAGCTCAACACCACGGTGCATCAACCGGGAGCGGAGACCGTCGGTGAAGTGCAGCGACGCGGTTGGCGCTGCCGCCGAGCCGACCGTCTTGGCGAAAATCGTCTGGTATCGCTCGGCGTCGTCGAGAGCCCGGTGGATATATGGTGGTAGGGGCACTTCGCCGACGGCCGCGATCGCCTGTTCGATGTCACCGGATTCTGCAGATAACCGGACGATCACCCGCCCCCGAACCGGGCTGCTAGCCACCACTCCGCTCACCTGTCCGAGGTCGAGCTCTATCCCGGGTCGAATCCGGCGCGCCGGTCTTATCAACGCCTCCCAGCGCTCCGGGTCGACCCGCCTCAGTAGCAACAACTCGACCGCTCCACCCGTCTCGACCTTGTGGCCCCGGAGTCGAGCGCAACGAACCCGGGTCGTGTTCACAACGAGCAGGTCACCAGGCGACAGGAGGCCCGGCAGGTCCCGGAACCGACGGTCTTCCAAAGGGTCACAACGCAGCAGCCGGGAGGCGTCCCGGGGCTCGATCGGCGTCTGTGCAATCGCCGTCTCTGGCAGGTCGTAGTCGAAGAGGCTTGTATCCACGGGAATGGAGGGTAGAGGTGGATCAGCTCGCCCGGGTATGCGGTAGCCTCCCCACCGTGACAGACACCCCACCGCACCTCATGCGTTTCCGCCGTGGCGAGACCGTCACCGAAGCCGTCGACCGTGTCACACGCGAGCAGTTTGCCATAGCCCTTGGCATAGCCACAGCAGACACCGACAACCGGGCCCGCGCCGTACATTCCTCACGAAAAGCGATAAAGAGACTCCGGTCGGTTCTGCGTCTGGTGCGAGGAGTCATCGCACCAGACCGCTACGACCGTGACAACCAGATGCTGAAGCTCATCGCAGCCGAGCTGGGCGGTGTGCGCGACGCCTGGGTGATGGCGGAGACCCTCAACAGGATATTGCCCGCAACCGACGACACACGAGAATCGATGGCACCGCTGATGACCCGCCTCCAGAGGCTCTTTCAGATCGAGACCCGAGAAGTGCTGGGCAACGACGCCCAGGTGGCCTCGATCGTCGAGCAACTCGAGAACGTGGAGCGTCGGAGCCGCTCATGGACTGTGCGCGCCGGCAGCGACCTGCCGCTCCTCCATGAATTCGCGTCGATCAAGCCCGGTCTCGAACAGGTCTACAAGCGCGGTCGTCACGGCATGAAGAATGCGATCGAGTCCCCGACCGACACCCTGCTGCACAACTGGAGAAAGCGGGCAAAGTATCTTCGCCACCAGATCGAAGCGTTGAATGTGCTCCACCCGGAGAGTCTCGGCCGCAGTGAGGCGGAGCTCGAGATGCTCAGCGATCTGCTCGGTGACGACCACGACCTTGCGGTGTTGACCAACCGTCTCGAAGATGACCGCTCGCTCGGTGCGGGCATCGACTTGGACGGTGTCGCACATGCCATCACCGACCGTCGCAGCGACCTCCAGAAACGGGCTGTCGATGTCGGTGCGGTTTGCTATTCGGCGTCGGCGGACGAGTTCTTGGCCACCATACGCGCATACTGGGTAGACGGTCCGGCGTTCTGAGCCACCACTCCTACTAGGGATTGGTTCCCTGGGAGCCTGGTGTAATCGCCTGTTCCGGCTCGCGGGCGCCGTCGTAGCGCCGGATTGTCGGTGTGGCGAGCAGCCACGGCTGGTTTCACACCGACCTCCTACAAAAACCTCGTACAGCAACCTCCTACAGAAGGGTTCCCTGTGGGCCGGTGTCGGGTACCGGGACACCGATATGCTCATACGCCCGCCCGGTGGCAACCCGGCCGCGCGGTGTCCGCTGGATGAACCCCTCCTGAAGCAGGTATGGCTCGTAGGCGTCCTCGACCGTCTCCGGCTCCTCGCCCACCGCTATTGCGAGCGTGGAGAGGCCGACCGGGCCGCCTCCGAACTTGGTGGTGATGGCTTCGAGGATCGAGCGGTCCACCTTGTCCAGACCGGCATCGTCGACCTCGAAGACCCCCAGCGCTGTGAGTGCTGTCGCCTCGTCGACTACCCCGTTGGACCGGACCGCTGCAAAGTCTCGCACCCTGCGAAGCAGACGGTTGGCGATACGTGGGGTTCCGCGGGAACGGTACGAGACTGCATCGGCCCCGTCGGTGGTGACCTCGACATCGAGGATCTTCGCCGACCGCTGGACGATTGTCGCCAGATCGGCTGAGTTGTAGTAGTCGAGACGGGCGACGTAACCAAAGCGGTCCCGGAGCGGTGGTGCGACACGACCCACCCGCGTCGTCGCCCCGACCAATGTGAACGGTGGCAGGTCCAGGCGGATCGAGCGTGCCGCGGGGCCTTTGCCGACGACGATATCGAGTTGGAAGTCCTCCATTGCCGGATAAAGCACCTCTTCGACCTGACGAGGCAGACGGTGGATCTCATCGATGAACAGAACGTCGCCTCGCTCGAGGTTCGTGATCACCGCGGCAAGGTCACCCGGCCGCTCAAGCGCAGGGCCGCTCGTCGCCTGGAAATGCGCACCCATCTCGATGGCCAGGATGCCGGCGAGCGACGTCTTGCCGAGACCCGGCGGCCCCGAGAACAGTACGTGATCCACAGACTCTCCCCGCTGTCTTGCCGCTTCGATGAGGATCGAGAGCCGTTCCTTCAGTTCCGACTGTCCGATGAAGTCGTCCATATGGCGCGGACGGAGCGTCACTTCTTCCGGCTCGTCGTCCGGCAGCGGGTCCTTCGCCAGTAGTCCCTCGTCACGCACGACGGCTCACCGTTGCCTCCCAAGGGCTTGGAGAGCGAGTCGTAGCGACTCCTCGACGGTTCCACCGTCGGGCAGGTCCGGCATGACCTTGCGGATCTCAACGGACTGGTAGCCGAGACTCTCCAGAGCCTCCCGGACCTCCGCCAGCGCGCTCCCCGCCTGCAACGGCGCATCCGGTACGTCGAGCTTCGGCTTCAGCTCCAGCAGGAGTTTCTGAGCGCTTCTCTGGCCGATTCCGGGGACCTCCGTGAGCGCCGCCACATCCTCGGTGAGGACCACATGACGGAGCTGGTCGGGATCGTGTGTTGCCAGCACAGACATAGCCAGTCTCGGCCCTACCCCGCTGACACCGATGAGCACCTGGAAGATGTCACGCTCGTCGCTGCTGGCAAAGCCAAACAGTGCCATGGCGTCCTCGCGAACGTGAAGGTGGGTGTGCAGCACGGCCGGCTGACCCACACCCGGAAGCCTGCCAACGGTGGCGGGGGTGACCGCTACCTCGTACCCGACACCGGAGACATCCATGAGGATCCGATCCGGGGACTTCTCGGCGATCTCGCCACGTAGCCGCCCGATCAACTTTGCCCTCCGACTAGTCGACGAATCGGCGATTCCTGCAGATGGCACAACGCTACTGCGAGCGCATCCGCCGCATCAGCCGGGGTGGGGAGACTGTTCAGTCCGAGACGCATGGCAATAACCTTCTTCATCTGTGTCTTGTCGGCACTGCCGTAGCCGGTCAGCGCACGCTTGACGGCAGAGGGTGTGTACTCGGCGACGGGCACACCGTGCTGGGCGAGCGCCAGCAAAGCAACCCCCGACGCCCGTCCCACCGATGTCGCGGTTTGCAGGTTCCGGTTGACAAAGACCTGCTCGATAGCTGCAGTGTCCGGCCGGCGTTCGGCGATGAGATCGTCGAGATCGTGATACAGCTCGGCCAGCCGGTCGCCGACCGGCAGGCCCGCATCGGTCCTGATGACACCGGCGGCGACTGCGCGAAGCTCGTGGCCCCGCGACTCGAGGATGCCATAGCCGAGTGTCGAGAGACCGGGGTCGATTCCGAGTACGAACATATGTTCCGTAGCGTAGGGTCCGCCGCCCGCCGTGCCAAGCACCCTGTATTCGAGAGATCCGACGGCATGGTCCGAACCGACATGGTCCGAACCGACATGGCCGAGCCGACATGGCCGAGCCGACATGGTCATGGTTCTCAGCCGAGCGACGCCAGTACCTCGTCTGGGATGTCGAAGTTGCCGTATACCGCCTGGACATCGTCGAGATCCTCGAGTGCGTCGACGAGCCGCAGCACCTTCGCAGCCCCTGCTTCATCTACGCCGACCGAGACGGACGGCATCTGTGTGACCTCCGCCTGCTCGATGCCAATTCCTGCTTCCTCCAGTGCGGATCGCACCGTCTGCACGTTGCCGGGCGGACATACGATCTCCCAGCCGTCGTCATTGCCGGTGACATCGTCGGCACCGCCTTCGAGCGCGGCCAGCATCACGGTGTCCTCATCGCCAACGGCGACGATGTAACCACGCTGTTCGAACAGGTAGCCGACCGACCCCGGCTCCCCGAGACTGCCACCGTTCTTGTTGAAGGCGGCACGTACGTCGGAAGCTGCACGGTTACGGTTGTCTGTGAGCACTTGAACGTAGAGGGCCACCCCACCGGGCGCATAGCCCTCGTACCACACCTCGTCGTAGACAACCCCGTCCTCCTCACCGGCACCACGGGCGATGGCGCGCTCGATGTTGTCCTTGGGGACTGAGTTGTCCTTGGCGTTCTGAACGGCTGTGGCCAGCGTCGGGTTTGCAGTGATGTCACTCCCGCCGTGACGTGCCGCGGCCTCGATGGCGCGGATCAGCTTCGCAAATAGCTTGCCCCGCCTGGCGTCCTGCCGCCCCTTGCGGTGCTTGATATTCGCCCACTTCGAGTGCCCGGCCATACAACCTCCTCTACAAGCTCTCGACAAGCATCTCGTGGATTCTCGTGTCTTCGGTCAGCTCCGGGTGAAATGAGGTTGCCAGGATGCGACCTTGCCGCACGAAGACCGGGTGAGGGTCACCCGACCCGCCGCCCGAAACCGAGGCGAGAACCTCTACTTCAGAGCCTACCTTGTGGATCCAGGGTGCCCGGATGAACACCGCGTGCACGGGCTCGCCCATCCCCGTGACTTCCAGGTCGATTTCAAATGAGTCCACCTGCCTGCCGAACGCGTTGCGCTCGACGACGACATCGAGCACCCCGAGCTGTGGCTGGTCGTGCATCTTGGTGGCAGTTGCGAGGAAGATCATCCCCGCACACGTGCCAAGGACCGGCATCCCCTCTTCGATTCGTCGCCGTAGCGGGTCGATCAGACCGTAGATACGTGCCAGCCTGCCGATTGCAGTGGACTCGCCACCCGGGATGATGAGCGCATCCACACGAGCGAGATCGTCCTCGGTCCTCACCTCGAGCCCGTCGACACCCAGCCGTCTCACGACAGCGAGGTGCTCGCGGAAGTCACCCTGGAGCGCAAGCGCACCGACCCGCTTGTTCGCTGCCACCACTACAGACCGCGGTCCTGCATCCGTTGATCCGGGGTGAGTGTGTCGATGTTGATTCCCACCATGGCTTCACCGAGGTTGCGGGACACCTTGGCGATCTTGGCAGGGTCGTTATAGAAGGTGGTCGCCTCGACGATGGCCCGCGCCCGAACCGCAGGGTCTCCCGACTTGAAGATTCCCGATCCCACGAAGACGCCATCGCACCCGAGCTGCATCATCAAGGCCGCGTCCGATGGGGTGGCGATCCCACCGGCAGCAAAATTCACCACCGGTAGCTTTCCTGTCTCTGCTATCTCGCGGATCAGCGTATAGGGAGCGCGTAGCTCCTTGGCGGCCGCCATCAGCTCGTTGTCGTCGAGCACCGTGAGACGCCGTATCTGTTTGTTCATCAGCCGCATGTGCCGCACCGCTTCGACGACGTTGCCGGTGCCCGGCTCACCCTTGGTCCGGATCATCGCCGCCCCCTCGCCGATCCTCCGCAACGCCTCGCCCAGATCCTTGGCACCGCAGACAAACGGAACCGTGAAGTTCCACTTGTCGATGTGGTTCTCATCGACCGGAGTAAGCACCTCGGACTCATCGATGTAGTCGACACCCAGCGCCTGGAGGATTTGGGCTTCGACAAAGTGGCCGATCCGGGACTTTGCCATCACCGGGATCGACACCGACTCAATGATCTCTTCGACCTTCGTCGGGTCTGCCATTCTGGCTACACCCCCGGCCGCCCGGATATCGGCGGGAACCCGCTCGAGCGCCATCACGGCGACGGCACCTGCCTCCTCGGCGATCCGAGCTTGATCAGCGTTGACGACGTCCATGATGACGCCGCCCTTCAGCATCTCCGCCAGACCCCGCTTGACGAGATCCGTGCCCCGTTGTGACTCGGGTGCATTCCGCTCAGATGTGTTCATGCAGACTCCTCGTTCTCAAACCCCAATCCTACCTGTGGTCCCTACCTTGCCGACTCGTCCATTGTGGTCGTCCATTGTGGCCGGCGCTTGTCGAGAAACGCGGCCATGCCTTCCTGGGCATCGGGATGTGTGGCATTGCTACTCATGATCGGTCCCGTTGTGTCGTACGCCGCGTCCTCCCTTGCGTCGACCTGTGCGTAGAAGGCCCTCTTGCCTATGCCGACCACCTCGGGGCTGAACTCCATGATTCGCCTCGCGAGTACATCGACACGGGACTTCAGGTCTTCCGGCGGCACGACACCGTTGATGAGCCCCCACTCGAGTGCGGTTCCCGCATCGATAAAGTCTCCTGTCAGCAGCATCTGCATCGCCCTCTTCCTGCCGATCGCTCGGGTGACCGGCACCATCGGTGTCGAGCAGAACAACCCGATGTGGACCCCGGGCGTGGCGAACCGGCTCCCTGTGTCGGCGACCGCCAGGTCGCAGGCGGCAACGAGCTGGCATCCGGCGGCGGTTGCAGTACCGTGCACCTGGGCGATCACCGGTTGGGGCAGTGTCTGGATGCCAAGCATCACGTCGGTACATGTGTTGAACAGCTCGTCGTAGAACTCGGGCTCGCGGTCGATCATCTCGCTCAGGTCGTGACCCGCTGAGAACACGGGCCCGGCACCGGAAACAACGACCACACGCACGTCGCGGTCATCGATCAGGTTCTTCCATAAGCCGAGCAACTCGCCGAGCATCCCTAGGCTCAATGCATTGCGGCGTTCGGGCTTGTTGAGCACGACCCGGGCGATTCCGCTGTCGACGGTCACAGCGAGGTAGGAGTGGTTCACACCTCGATCGTAGTGGCGGTCAGCGGCGTGCGACCCCGGATGTGCCCCCACGCGCTCTCATGGCATCCTCATAGGCCGCGACGTATTGCTTTGCCACGATGGCTCCGTCGAACCTGCGCACCGCATCCCGGGCAGCTGCACCAAGTGCGGCGACCCGGCCGGGTTGGTCGAGGAGAGTGCTGATCGCACGGGCAAGACCTTTCGAATCCCCGGGGGCGACTAGGAGGCTGGTGTGAATCGCCTGTTCTGGCTCGCTTGCGCCGCCGTAAGCGCCGGATTGTCGGTAAGGCGAGCGGCCACGGCTGCTTTCACCCCAACCTCCTATAACCCCACCGTCCCGCAGTACGCGGGCAAAAGCCGGCAGACCGCTGGCAACGACGGCACACCCCGCTGCCATGGCCTCCGCGATGACTATCCCAAAGCTCTCGCCGCTCAGGTTCGGGGCGCAGTACACCCATGATGCACCGAGCGTGGCTTGCTTGTCTGGCTCACTCACCCGGCCGGCAAACGTGACCCCGGCAACCGGTCTCGGTGGCGGCTGCGCCCCGAGGACGGTCAGCGTTGCTCGCGGGTGCCGTTCCCGAACCACGGGCCAGGCGTCGAGCAGGACCGGCAGCCCCTTGCGCGGGTCGTCGCGCCCGAGGAACACAACCGACTCGGGCACCTTGCGACCAGGCGCATAGTCGTCGACATCAATCCCATTTGGGATGATCCGGACCCTCCTTGTGTAGTCGACTACCCCGGCCGCGATTGGGCTGACCGCTGTGATCACATCCAGCCGTCTCAGCCAACGGCCGGTCAGCGGCCGTCCCACGCTGTAAAACAGGCTTGCCGCGGCGGAGACATCTGCGTGGAAGGTGCCGACCAGTGGCTGATGTGCATGGCGCAACACGGCCAACGAAACCTGTGGCATGAGCGGTTCGTGGACATGGATCACGTCGACACCCTCGAGAGCCGAAACCGTACGCTCGACCGCATCGGGGTGAAGCGCCAGCGGGACGGCGGACCCGTTGGCCCGCACCACCGTTGCCGGGCCTGCGGAGATGAAACCCGGCAGATCGCTCGACCCGGGTGCGACGACAGTTGTCGCGTGTCCGGCGTCCGCCAACCATCTGGAGAGGCGGACGACCTGATCCTGGACCCCTCCCGGTCTTCCCATGTCGTACGGGCACACGAGACCGACCTTCATGTGGAACCGTCGTCCGATGGCCAGTTAGGGACGAAGAGGTGCCAATCCTCCGGCTTGCGCATGACCCTCTCCTCGAGCGCCTGTGCCAGCAGCTGCGCACCCTTTGCGATTCGCTCCTCTCTCGATCCTTCCTGGGGCAATGGCAACGGATCGGACACAACGTACCGATGCCCGGGCCCGTCTTCGAAATAGGAGCCGACTACGAGGACCGGCGCTCCGGTCTTGACGGCAAGTGCTATTGGACCTGCGGGCATGGTTGTCGACTCACCAAAGAAATCCACAGGTATCCCCCGTCCCGTCACATCGCGATCTGCAAGCAGCGCGACGGTCTCACCAGCCTCGAGCCGTTCGATCAACGCTCCGGTGGCCCTGGCCCCCCTGCCGGTCAGGACGATGTCGATGCCGGCCATCTTGCGAACATTGAGAAACCACTGAGTGATGAGCGGGTTGGGAAGGTTCTCCGCCGCCGACAGCACCGGCATACCGAGGTCGCGCGCCACGGCCCCGGCTACCTCCCAATTGCCCATATGTGGCAGGATCAGCAGCAACCCGTTGCCTTCGGCGAATGCCTCCCGCATCGCGGGCACGTTCTCTACAGTCGACTTGGCGACGAGCCCCGGCATCCGGCTTGGCCGGAGCCAGAAGACCTCGGCCCAATAGCGTCCGTAGCTGGCGAACATGTCTCTCGAGCGCTCGGCGACGTCGGCGTCCTCACCAAGAATCCGTCTCAGATGCCGCTGGACGAGTCGCCGTCTCGACGGCACGACGTACCAGGCAATCCGCCCCAGCCCACTGCCTGCCATCCGCATCACCGCTTCGGGCAGGAACCCGAGCATCCCGACAAACGCCCGGTAGACGATGTAGACCAACCGATCCTTCACAGCCCGCCTGTCACTCACGTTCCTCGACCAGCTGCTGCCAGGTGAGGCGGCTGCGCTGGGCAACGGTCAGGCCCGACAGCACTACGAAGACCCACAGCATCGGATGCAGGATCTTGACCCCCCACCCCTGCAGCATGAGACCGACCAGCATCAATATCATTCGCTCGCCTCGGCCCATCCACCCGCCCCTGCCCTCTGCACCCCAACTCTCGGCTTTTGAGCGCACATACGGGGTCAGCAGGGAGAAGGCCAGTGCCAGCAGACACAACATCAAACCGGTCTCGTCGGCACGGAGGCTGAAGGTGAGCCCGGTCCACAAACCAACCTCACCAAGCCGGTCGGACATGGTGTCGACGAACGCCCCCCTGATCGATGCGGTTCCCTGGTAACGGGCAAGAGGGCCGTCGAGAGCGTCGAGGGTCGAACCCGCCCCCGCGATGAATGCTCCAAGCGCATAGCGGTCCACCGCAATCAATCCCGCTCCCACCAGAGTCGCTACAAGCCCAAAGACGGTGATCATGGTGGGTGACAGACGGGCCTTGGACAAGCCGGCGGCGATCGGGTCGAGAATCGGGGCAAGCCGACTCCTACCCCTCAGATCGAGCAAATTCCGTCTCCTTCCAACTCAATCGACGGGTGGCGCGGTGTCGCCTCTCGTGCCGGGCACATGATCCCAGCGCACTCCGGTGTGCACCCGTATCCTTCGCCCGCGATCATTCGCCCGCGATCGGAGTTCAACAAGAAAGGTACCACGCATGCCGGCCGATTCCACTCTGCCTTCGCCACCACATATCGGAGCTGGAAATCGTTGCCGTCCCGGTGGTGGCTACAATCCGCCGCCAGCTGATGAATGAGCAGAAAGGCCGAGATGGACGAGGCAGGTGCAACGCTACACATCGGAGACAAGTCGATCGAGCTGGAAAAGCTCACGGCCAACGTAGGCAATAACGGTTACAGCATCAAGGATCTGCGTGCCAGCACAGGAAGTGTCACGTATGACCCGGGGTTTGCCAACACCGCTTCCGCTCGATCCGCCATCACCTACATAGACGGTAGTGCCGGCCGACTCACCCACCGCGGTTATGCCATTGAGGACCTCGCCAACAGCTGCTCATTCCTAGAGGTCGCCTACCTGCTCCTGTTCGGCCATCTCCCGAGCAAGGCCCAGCTCACCGAATGGGAAGGGTCTATGAAGCGACACAGTCTCCTCAATGAGGAGCTGAAGCGGTTCTTCGACGCCTTCCCGACAAGCGCCCACCCTATGGCAATCCTCTCGTCGGCGACAAACGCCATCTCGTCGTTCTACGAGGAGTATCACAACCCAAAGGACGAGGCGTCGGTGATCGAGAGCGCACAGCGTCTGATCGCCAAGATGCCCACGGTGGCGGCGTGGGCTTACAAGAAATCGACCGGCTTTCCCTATATCTACCCAAGAAGCGATCTCCGGTTTGTCGAGAACTTCCTCCACATGATGTTTGCTCTGCCGACGGAGGAGTATCACGTCGACCCCGTCATCGCCAAGGCGCTCAACGTGTTGTTGATCCTGCATGCCGACCACGGGCAGAACTGCTCAACCGCTACGGTTCGCTTTGTCGGATCGAGCCAGGCGAACTTGTTCGCCTCGGTCGCGGCCGGGATGAACGCGCTCTGGGGACCGTTGCACGGTGGCGCCAATCAAGCTGTCGTCGAAATGTTGTCCGAGATCGCCAACGACCCGGCGGCAACCACCCAATCGTTCGTCGCACGGGCCAAGGACAAGGACGACCCGTTCCGTCTGATGGGATTTGGCCACCGGGTGTACAAGAACTATGACCCGCGAGCGAAGATTCTCAAGAAGTTCGCCGATGACGTGCTCGACCGTGTCAAAGGTGATGATCCCTTGCTGAGGGTGGCGGAAGAGCTCGAGCAAACCGCGCTCAACGACGAGTACTTCCAGGAACGCAATCTCTACCCGAACGTTGACTTCTACTCGGGCATCATCTTCCGTGCGCTCGGCTTCCCCACCCGGATGTTCACGGTGTTGTTTGCCATCGGCCGGCTGCCGGGCTGGATCGCCAACTGGAAGGAGATGACCGAGGACCCGGACACCCGGATCGCCCGTCCCCGACAGATCTACGTCGGGGAGAACCCCCGCCAGTTCGTGCCGCTCCACCAGCGGAAGGGCTAGATAATTGGTGTAAAGGCAGCCGTGGCTGCTCGCCCCACCGACAATCCGGCGCCTACTGCGGCGCAAGCGAGCCAGAACAGGCGATTCACACCAGTCTCCTAGTGTCCGATCGTCTCCGTGTATGTCTCCACGATCCGTCCGGTTCGCCCGTCGACCCGTACGAGGCCACGCTGTGTTGGTGGCTCGTCCGCCGAGAAGACGAGCACGTTCCACACAGGCTGGGCGAGCCAGCCGTCGAATCCGAGCACGGCGGACGCATGACCGACAGGGAAGCCAACCTCACCCGTTGCCCGCGTCAAAGCGGTGGTGTCCGTTACCTCCAGATGACGGCCGGCCAACATGTGATATGCGGCGATGGCGACGAACACCCCGACGATTATCCACATCCTATCCGGCAGCCCGAGCATGACCGCTGCAACGGAGATCGCCGCGGCGGCGACATAGACGCCGCCCGACCGGCGCCGGCGCGCCGGATCGGGCACCTGGTAAGGACCGAGCACATTGGCGTCGAGGTCCTCCGGCATCCCTGCTGCCGTGGCTGTTTCCTGGTCGACCTCGATCCTCGGCAGCTCGGGTCTGCGGTCACTCATATCCCGCTGTGTGCTTTCTCGAACGCCGCCGCATCCACTACGACTTCTCCTCGTCGGATGTGCCAGCGGTCCCACAGCACGAGCATCGATGGCAGTACCAGCACACTCGCTGCCAGGGCGAAGATGATCGCCCAGAAGGTCACCTCGCCAAGTTGCTGAAACGGTTTCAGCGTCGAGGTCATGAGGATGCCGAAGCCTGCGGCTGTAGTGAACGCCGAGCCGGCGAGAGCGCCGCCGGTGTGTGTCGTCGTCGAACGGATCGCCTCGTCGGGGCCGTCAAATCGCAGACGGTCCTCCTGGTACCGATGCGTGATGTGAATGGTGTAGGGGACACCGATACCGATGGCGAGGTTGGCAATCATCGCAGTCACCGGGTTGAACGGTATGCCACGGGCTGCCATGACCCCGAAGACCCACAGAACAATGAGCACAACCGGCAGGATGGTGATGACACCCAGGAACGGCCGCCTCGACTCGATCCAGAAGGTCACCACCAACAGCAGCATGGCGGCAATGATGGTTATCGCCAATGAGGACTGCTGGCTGTCCTGAAGGGCAGTGACCACCCCTGCACTGATGATGTTCTGGTTGGTCGGGACCGCAGTCGCACCGGCATCGACCACCGGAGCAAAGTCCTCCTTCAGACCTTCGGATAACGCGGTCGCCCGCTGCTCTCCCGCCTGGGTGGTGACACCAACATCGAGGAACCGATAGCTCCCGTCTGCTTTGGCGACAACCCGCCCCATGGAGCCCGGGTTCGCATCGGCAGCCCGATCGTACAACGCGGCGACGTCCGTTTCCGCGGCGACCGTCAGGTCTTGCTGGAGACCGGCCGACCCGGCAAACTCGGCGAACTCCGGATCAAAGGTCTCCGAATCCGGGCTGACCAGCTCCGCGATCACCGAAACGGGTGACTCTGCCGCGGCCACCGGCCCGAATTGGACGACGTCGGTGGTGTCGCTCATATTGCTCCACGAGGCAACCAGTGCGTTGTGGATCTCCGGGGTTGCCACGTCACCCTCGACGATCACCTCTGTCTCCTCGCCAAATCCTCCTCCGAACTCATCGGTGATCGTGTCGAACGTCTCGAGCAGCTCGTTGCCTTCTGGCAGGAAGTCGGTGAAGCTGAAAGTCGTGTTCAGCTCGAGCAGGCCGTAAAAGCCGCCCGCCCCGAGGACAAGCGCAGCGATCAGCGTCGTCACGGCGTACTTCTCGGCAAGAACCGCGGTCGACCCCATGAGCTTTGGCAACAGTCGCTCACTCTGATGCCCGAACGCCTCTCGCTCGAGGTGGCCGGCGCGCTCACCCCTGCCGTCGAGCAGGACGCGGATCGCCGGTACCACCGTGAGCATCAAAATGAACGCCGAGGTGATCCCGACCGCGGCGAGGATACCGAAGTCCCGAAGCGCGGTGACGGGGTTGACGACGTTGGTGAGGAAACCTACCGATGTCGTGGCGGTGGCCAGGACAAGCGCAACGCCAACCGTCCTGGTGGCACGCACTGCGGAATCGGGCACCGAGACACCGGATCCGATCTCCTCACGGTAACGGCTTGTCATGTGGATGGCGTAGTCGACGCCAAGACCGATGAGCAGAATCGGGAGGATCTGAAGAATCTCGTTGAAGTCCCCGATGATGCCGAGGTACTTCGGTCCAAGTAACACACCAATCCCGTTCATCCACACGATGGAAACGACGATGACGAGCATCGTCAGACCCATATCGGCAAGTGAGCGGCGCAGCGCCTTGCCGCGGGTCAGCCTCCCCTTCGGATGGATCCAGAAGACGAACATCAAGATGAGCACGATGATCAGGAAGGCACTGCCGAACAACCGGCCGATCTCAGACTGGAACTCGTCGCTGTCGGCAAACAGCAGCGCAAAGCTGAAGGCTTCGGGATCTGAGGCTTGTGTATCCGCTGCCTGGATCGCATCTGCCATGTCGAGCTCGATTGCCTGGAGCTTGGTGAGGTCCGGGTCGTCGAGGTCGGAAACATTGAGGAAGACCACCATCAGCGCGGTCTCCGCGCTCGGTGCACTCAGGTCAGAGCTAGCCCCGTAGAGCCCCTCGGCAAGGGCCCTGACATCGACGGGTATGTTGTCGAAGGCCTGGGTGAACGCCTGCTTGACCTGTTCATCCTCGAGGTTGCCGACCATGGTCTCGAACGCCACACCGGACTGCTCCGCCTGCATCTGGAGAGCCTGGATCACCGGGTCGAAATAGCCGACGATATCGCCACCGGGCCGACTCTTGAGGAGAGGAGCGGCGTCGCTCGTATTGATAGCCTCGCGAATGGCCAGGTAGTCACGCAGCCCGGCCGCGGTCAGGAGGTCGCCGTCTGTTGCAGTGACGACGATCTGCACCGGCTCCTCAGAGTTGTCGGAGAAATAGTCGCTGATCACATCCTGAGCGAGGAACTCCGGAGTGTCCGGGGAGAAACCCTCGTTACCCGACGCCATCTCCTGCTGGGAGAGAAAGAATCCGAGGGTGACCGTCACCACCAATGTTCCCCCAATGATCCCCCACGGAGTGCGCTTTACTGCGCCTGCGAGGAGTCTGACAAACCACTTCAATTGCTGTTCCCTTCATGGATTGCGGGGCACCGGCGCCCGCGTACGAGAGGTCTTCGATTCTGGAGTTCAGAGGCAGACTAGACCGTGATCGAAGAGTCGAAACGCGCCTACCTGGGAGGCTCGCACAGCGACACAAGGCGCTTTATCGCGTCGTCGAGCGCAACGCCCCGCTGCTCCCCGGCTTGTTGACGTAACCTCATGCCAACGGTGCGGTTCTCGACGTCCTGATCGCCGACCACCAGCACAGCCGGGTGCTTTCGTGTGATCGCCTGGCGTATCTTCTCGCCGACAGTCTCGTCGGCGTCGTCGACGTCCACCCTCAGTCCCGCTGCCTCGAGTGCCGCGGCGACCTCGTGCCCATAGCCGTGGTGCCGATCGGCCACCGGAACGACGGTTGCCTGTACCGGTGACAGCCAGCCGGGGAGCGCACCCGCATAGTGCTCGATGAGGATGCCGACGAATCGCTCCACGGACCCCATCAGAGCCCTATGGATCATCACCGGCCGCTCGCGTGTGTTGTGGTCGGTCGCATAGAGCAGCTCGAAGTTCTCCGGCTGGCCGAAGTCGACCTGAAGTGTCGATAGCTGCCAGCGACGCCCCAGCGCGTCACGGACGTGCACATCGATCTTTGGCCCGTAGAACGCGCCCTCGCCCTCCGCGACGTCATACGGCAGATCTGCGACCTCCAAGGCTTGACGTAACGCGTCTTCGGCCTTGTCCCACATTTCGTCCGTGCCTATGTACTTGCCAGGATCCCGTGTCGAGAGATCTGCCTCGAACTCCTCGAAGCCAAAGTCGCGGAGCACCATCAACGTGAAATCGAGCAGGTTCCGGAGCTCCGCACCGAGGTCCTTCTCCTCGATGAAGATATGGCTGTCATCCTGGGTGAAGCCACGTGCCCGCATCAACCCGTGGACCACCCCGGACCGCTCATAGCGATAGACGGTGCCGAGCTCGAACAGCCGCATCGGCAGCTCGCGATAGCTCCTGCCCCGCGAGCTGAAAATCAGGATATGGAACGGGCAGTTCATCGGCTTCAACCGGTATTCGGTGGACTCGTCGAGCACCATCCCCGGGTACATGCCGTCTGCGTAGAACTCGAGATGCTTCGACGTCCACCAGAGGTCGGCCTTGGCTACATGTGGTGTCGATACGATCTGGTAGTCGTGGGCCAGGTGTGTCCGCCGCGAGTAGTCCTCGATGATCGTCCGCAGCAGCCCGCCCTTCGGGTGCCACACCGCAAGACCACTACCCAACTCGGGTGGGAAGGAGAACAGCTCCAGCTCCTGACCAAGCTTCCTGTGGTCCCGCCGCTCTGCCTCGGCGAGCCGCTCCAGGTATGCGTTGAGCTCTGCCTTCGACTCCCAGGCGGTGCCGTATATGCGCTGGAGCTGCGCTTTCTTCTCATCACCACGCCAGTAGGCACCGGCCGAGCGCATTAGCTTGACGGCCTCGAGCCGCTTCGTCGACGGCACATGCGGTCCACGACACAGATCGACGAATGACAGGTTGCGATAGATGGACACCTCTCCGCCGGCTACGCCTTCCTCCCGATCAACCGAGTTGATGATCTCGGTTTTGAACGGTTGGTCGGCAAAGATCTCGAGAGCTTCCTCTGCAGAGAGTTCCTCACGCTCAAACGGTTGATCCTCGGCGATGATCTCGTTCATCCGTGTCTCGATTCGTTCGAGATCCTCAGGGGTGAACGGTTCCTCTACCTCGAAGTCGTAGTAGAAGCCGTCGGTGATCGGTGGCCCGATAGCGAACTTTGCTCCCGGGTAGAGGTCAAGCACTGCCTGGGCCATAACGTGGGCCGCAGAGTGTCGCATCACGTGGCGCCCCTCATCCGAAGTGGCAGTGATGATCTCGATCGTGCCATCGCCCGTGATCGGCCTCCCTAGGTCAACGGGGGCACCGTCAATCTTGACGGCCACCGCCGCCTTTGCCAGGCGGGGGCCGATGCTGGCTGCGATCTCGGCGCCGGTGACACCCGATTCGTATTGGCGCTCTGATCCGTCCGGGAAGGTGATTGTCAATGCCACGATGTCCTCTGGGAGCGGTTGGATGGTAAGAATAACCCAAAGCGATCCGGGACACGCCTTCGCATGCGACAATAGGGGACCCTCTTGTGAAGGACGTGTGGTGAGACCAATCGAACTTGCGCAAAATCTCTCCGGAGGCGGTCGTATTCTCGAACTGACGGGCATGGAGCGTGGTCAGGCGGCCAACCGTGTGTACCGCATATGGTTGGGAGAAGGGACACGGATCGTCAAGATCTACGGTACCTCGGCTAGGGAGCGACGGGAGTTCCACGCTCTCGAAGCGTTGTCCGCGCTCGCCGGCACCCCCGAACTCGTGGACCGGGGGTTGGAAGAGGACATGCATTGGGCCATCTTCGAGGATGCCGGTCGCTGGAACCTGGGGACATTGCCGGAGAACCCGGGTTTGGCACGAAAGGCGGGCGCAATCCTCCGCAGCGTCCATGACACGAACTCTGAGCGTCTCACCAACCTCAGCCGTGGTATGGACCAGGAATGGGTTGCGGTGGATTTCATATCAACTCTGAAGCGGCTCGATAGATATCGCCGCCGGCTCGATTTGCCAAGCGATATCCTCGTCGATGCCCGCGAGGTGCGACCACCATACGCATCCGATCCCAAGAGCGCGCACACCAACCCTGCGCCTGACAACTTCGTTGTCGACGACCACGGCGCCGTGACCCTGATCACCTGGGAATGGGCTACCGTCGCACCACCCGAATGGGACTTGTCGAAAGCAACCTGGCTCCTCGAGATGAATGCCGGTCCCCAAGCGGCCGCGGCGTTCCAGGAGGGCTACGGCAAAGAGTTGGACCAGTACCAACTCGATCGTTGGATTGTCTATCACGCCGCGATGACCCTCGTCTTCCGAGTCGAGCAATCGATGGACACCGCTATCGGCCCCCACGACATCTATCTCTCCGAGTTCAAACGGGCTGTCGCCGCTTCGACGCTCAACGCCGACAGGGTTGAATAACCCGCCAATCAGTTGTCCCGGGAATACGCGGTGATTCGTTTCTCGACCTCAAAGCCGAGTTCGAGATAGAGGTCGGCGGCCCGTTCGTTGTCCAGCTCGACATACAGCATGGCTTTGACTGCCTGTCGTACCGCGCTGAGATAGTCGAGTCCGCCGCAGACGAGCGCCCGGCCGAGACCCATTCCCTCCCATTCGGGGATGATCCCGATGATGTAGATCTCGCCAACGTTTCCTTCGTGTACCTTCGTCCAGCAACTCCCAACGACCCGATCGCCATCCCACGCCAGAAAGAAGCCTTCCGGATCGAACCAGGCCTGGCGCTCCCGTTCGACGATGTCGCTCAATTCGAGCGCCCCGTTCTCGGGGTGCTCGGCGAAGGCAAGGTTGTTGGCCGATAGCCATGCCCACTCATCAATGCCGGGCCTGAATGTCGAGATGGAAAGCCCATCGGGTACCTCATGACGACATCGGACCGGCAGCCGGCGGGACATCCTCGTTAGGAGCCGATTGGGGAGCCATCCGGCCTCGCCCGCCGCAGTGGCTACGTACGGCGTGTGTGCCCACAACGTGATAGGCGAGCCGTCGAGCCGTTTCTCCAGCGCACCGATCAACGTCGCAGCCGCAGGCCCGCTCCGATGGTCGGGGGCGACAACTACCTCGACGGCCCAATGACCACCCGACCCGCCGGCGGGTCGGTGCCATGCGGCCTGGCCGTAGCCGACTATCGAGCCGTCACCGGTGACCAGCAGCTGCTCGACCGTTCCCCGGCTGCCGTCGAGTCTCAGCATCTTGTATTCGGACAGCGGTGGTTGGCCGTCGGCGGAGCCAATCGCATCAAGGAACCCTGTCACCCGGCCCCGGTCGCGTTCATTTATCGATGTGAGAACGATCATTACGATCCGTCGGGGTGGCCTGTAATGGGTAGCTCCGGCACTCGCCGGGTGTTGAACCGTATCCTATGCCCGTGAGCAGAGTGGGTCTTGTACTTGGTGGTGGTGGCATAACGGGCGCAGCTTTCCAATTCGGGGCGTTGCTGAGCCTACAGATGGCAACAGGATGGGATCCAAACTCGGCCGAAGTCGTTATCGGCACCTCGTGCGGCGCCCTGACCGGGGCTCTGGTGCGCGGGGATCAGCTCAATCTCGAGACCTTCGTCGGATCGGCGGCGTCCCGTGATGAGGTCGCGGCGACTCTGCACACCCGTATCTTTAGGAGGATCCGTCCTTCAGGTGTTGTGCGGTGGCTGAGACACGGGGTTTGGCCGGGGCTACGTCGCCCAGATCTCCGGATGGTGTTGGGTAGCCCGGCGATGTACTCCAGCATCGGGCTGGCAGAGTGGCTGGACGATGCTCTGGGACCGGCGGCGACGAGTTGGCCGGAGCGACCGACCGTCATCCTCGCGTATGACGTGGCAGCACGACAGCGGACCCCTTTTGGCACCGAGGAAGCGCCACCGGCACAGATCCGGAATGCGGTTGCTGCCTCTGCCGCAGTGCCCGGCATCTTCCAGCCCGTGCTGATTGGTGACCGTTGGTACGCGGACGGTGGTCTCGCCAGCGGGACTTCTGTCGATCTCGTGCTCGGGTTCGACCAACCACTCGACCTGATCGTCGTCGTGGCTCCCCTCGCGGCGGCCGAACGCCGACCCGGCGCTCGATTCTACGAGGATATCTTCGACCGGTTCGGGCGGACGGCTCTCGATGCCGAGATCGCCCTCGTCCGGCAGCGGTGGCCCGGAAGCGACATACTCGTCCTTCGCCCCGATCAGCGTGTACTGGCCGCAGCCAGACCCAACCCGATGGCGACCGACGCTGCCGTCCCGGTCTTCGTGCGGACCCTTCGATCAATGAAGTATGAACTCGCAGCACCGGCAACCTGGGAGATCCTATCGAGGCACCTCGTCAAGGGCCGGGTCGGTGATCCTAGGTGACTGCGATCCTAGGTGACTGCGATCCTACGTGACTTCGATCCTACGTGACTTCGCGAAGCTCCTCGAGCAGCCGGTCCACCTTGTCGCTGATATCTGAGCTGCTCTCAGCCTGCCGATACGGCGGTTCAGCATGCTGCTGGTCGGGTTCAGCGTCGGGCTCGTCGGTCTCGACAGGTCCTCCCCCCGCGGCCACCAGGTGGGGAGCGTCGCCGCTTTCGACGTCCGGCCCGTCATCCTCGGTATCACTTTCAGCGGTATCACTTTCAGCGGTATCACTTTCAGCGGCATCACTGTCAGCGGCAACACTTTCAGCGGCAACATCCTCAGGGGCATCGTCAATGTTTGGCTCTGGCTCCGCTGTCTCGGCACCCGCCGACGGCACCGCCACGCCGGCCGTCTCCGGCGCCATGTGCTCAAAGGAGAAGTGCGGCGGAGCTTGAGGAACGGCTGCGGCCGCAAGCAACTCGGGATTCTCGGCGCTGGCACGGGCCGATTCGAGCGCCTGATCAAGAGCTACGCGGGCTTCTTCGAGACGAGGGCCCGCATCAGCGCTCAACGCTTGCAGCGAGTCCTCTGCGACCTCGACCTGTGCCCGAAGCTGCTCGATTCGCACCACGAGCAGCTCGCTCTCGGAGAGGGCCGCCCTTGCGACTTCTCGCGCCCTGGCGCTGGCCCCTTCCGTCATCGCTCGGGCCTTGGCCTCCGCCTGTTCGGCAACCGCCCCGGCTCTTGCCTCAGCCTCGGAAATGACATGCTGTGCCCTGTCGGATGCTTCCCGCTCCAACGTTTGGGCCGTCTCCCTCGCACCGGCGAGAAGCTCTTCCTTAGCGTGGGCAGCCGCCTTCAACGTGAGCCGGAGCGCCTCTTCAGACTCGTCTGCATCCTGCACCTTTGCCGCGAGCTCTGTGATAGTCCGGCGCAGATCGGCTACTTCGGCCTCGCGGGCGGTGACTGCGGCGGCTATCTCGCGAAGATGAGCGTCGACCGCGTCAGGATCGTATCCACGCCGATTCAGGTCGAATTCATGGCCTGTAATGCTCTGTTGTGATAGATCCACGAGATTCCTCTCGTTCCGCCTGCCGGTTGCTCTGCCCGGTTGCTCTGCCCGATTGTACGACCAAGGGTCGCTACATGGCGACCGTTCGAGCATCAGACGCCCTTTGGAACACCAGATGCCCCATTAATAGGTCGCTCGACCCCTAGACGCTTCGGCAAATTCGTTGTTTAGTTGAGTAGAACTACTCACCGTAGTCGACTGGCAACTCACAGCAATCAGAGACGAGACCGAAATGGGCGTGTACATCAATCTCAAGATCCTGCTGGCAGGCCTGTCGGATCGAGGCTCCGATTCCGAGGATGGCGCCAGCCTCGTCGAGTATGCACTACTGGTCGCGCTCCTCGCCCTAGTGGCTCTCATCGCCGTCGCCGCATTTGGTGGCGCACTCAGCACCGAGTACTCCGACATCGCAGATAGCCTGCCATAGGTTGCTTCGACCACTCTGAGTAGCCAACTCTGAGCTGTCTCGTGGTTGCGGCTCACCCACAGGGTCGGTGTGACACCGTCTCGACGTATCACCGCTCACACGGTCTCTTCTCACGGACTGTTCTCACGGACTGTTCTCACGGACTGTTCTCACGGACTGTTCTCACGGACTGTTCTCACGGACTGTTCTCACGGACTGTTCTCACGGACTGTTCTCACGGACTGTTCTCACGGATTGCCCACGGTTTCCTCATCGGTTTCTCATGAAGGGAGCGCAGACTCGTCTCTGAGATGAACGAGACAAGCAACCCCACCCCCGCCCCACACGAGATGGCACCCACCCCAACGGCCGACACGTCGCCAACCGCCGGCATACCGCCAGTCGAACAGCCGCCAGTCGAACAGCCGCCAGTCGAACAGCCGCCAGTCGAACAGCTGACAGTCGAACAGCAGGTCAGGCCGAAGCGACGCGGCCCCCGCTATTGGCGGTGGTACGTTGCGGCGCTTGCCCTCGCCGTTGCCGTCTTCGCCGGCGCAATTGCCGCGACCTCAGACGAAGGGGCCACCGAGACGGCGCCAACCGTGACGACAGCCGTCGCCACAACGAGCACAAGCACCGCTCCGGCCGTGGTGTCCTCCTCGCAACAAGATACCGGCGTCGTCGAACCCACCACCGTCGAGCCCTCGCTTCTGCTCGATGCCCGGGCGGTGGGCGAGACGGCGATTCCCTCGGTCGTCACCGTCCAGATCAGGGGGAACACATTCACCGCCGAAGAGACCCAGGTCGGTAGTGGTTCAGGTGTCATCTACGACAATCAGGGCCACATCATCACCAACAATCACGTCGCCACCGCGGGTTCGAGCTATGAGGTCGTGCTGTCGAACGGCCGGATCTACCCTGCCGAGGTCGTCGGCACCGATCCCGCCACCGACCTGGCTGTGCTCGAAATCACCGCAAGGGGCCTCCGGCCGATCGCCATTGGCAGCACCACGGCGTTGACGGTCGGGGATCCCGCCGTGGCCGTCGGTAGCCCCCTCGGGCTCGAAGGCGGGCCATCACTGACCGTCGGTGTTCTCTCGGCGGTCGGCAGGCTGGTCCAGACCGACAGCACGACGACGCTTCTCGGCATGCTCCAGACAGACGCGCCGATTACATCGGGATCGAGCGGCGGCGCACTCGTCGATCGAGACGGTGCGCTGATCGGCATCACGACTGCCGTAGGGGTCAGCCCGGTCGGTGTCGAGGGGATCGGTTTTGCCACACCTGTTGAGATAGTGACACGGGTCGCGGACGAGATCATCGCAAACGGCGAGGCGTCGAGCCCGTATCTCGGCGTTGAGATCGCGCCTGCGATGGAGGACACGAGCGATGGCGGCAGCGCCCCTATCGGCATAGAGATCAACGTCGTCGTGCCCGACGAAGCCGCCGCTGCCGCAGGTCTTCAGGTAGGCGACGTGGTGACTGCCATCAACGGAACGACGGTTATCACCGGTAGCGACCTGGTCGGCGAGCTGCGACGTTATGCCGCCGGTACGACGATAGAGGTCACCCTTGACGACGGCCGCACCGTCGATGTCATCCTGGGACAACGGCCGGACAACCTATAGAACCGCTTCTGGCGTCACGAGTAACCTCGTCGTGTGCCCAGACCGTTTCAAGTAGGTGTCCAGCTCCCTGAGGTCGAGCGAATCGCTCGCTGGCAGGAGATCCGCGACATGGCCGTTGCCGCTGAGACGGCCGGCTTCGACTCCATCTGGGTCGGTGATCACCTTCTCTACCACCACGACGACGGACCACGTGGACCGTGGGAGTCGTGGTCGCTGCTCGCCGCACTCGCCGCGGTCACCGAGCGGGTAACGCTTGGGCCGCTCGTCGCCAGCACTTCGTTCCACAACCCGGCAATGCTTGCCAAGAAGGCCGCCACTATCGATGAGATCTCCGGCGGCCGTCTAATCGTTGGATTGGGCGCCGGTTGGAACCGTACGGAATACGATGCGTTCGGTTTCCCATACGACCACAGGGCAAGTCGATTCGAAGAAGCGTTCACCATCATCTCGACCCTGCTCCGTGATGGATACATCGACTTCACGGGGCGGTATTACGAGGCAAGGGAGTGTCATCTCACACCACGATCACGCCCCGGCGGACCTCCGCTCATGGTTGGGTCTACCGGCCCGCGCATTCTGCGTGCAACCCTCCCGTCCGTCGACATGTGGAACACGTGGTTCGATGCGTACGACAACAACCCCTCTGCCCTGGCCACGATGATCCACTCGATCGAGGAGACTGCGGAATCGCTCGGCAGAGACCCGAGCGAGATTGCCAAGACTGCTGCGGTCCTGGTGCAGACACCCGGCGGCACCGGTCGTACCTCCGGTGACCCCGATCACGCAGGCGCCACACCACTCGTCGGCGATCACGAAACCCTGGCGGCTGCCCTACACGGATTTGCCGCCGCCGGTGTCGACCATATCCAGCTAGTCGTTGACCCCATCACCATTGGCTCGATCGAGTGGCTTGGACCGGTGCTCGAGATCCTGGATCGATCCAACTCGTGAACCATCGATCTCCCGAGTCGATCCTCTCGAGTCGATCTTCGCGAGTCGATCCTCCCGAACTTCGTCGGACGCCTGGCCCACTACACTTGATTCGTAAAGACATATGGACATTTGTCCCGTGGAACAAGACATCCGGATGAGCACCTCTGGCAAATACAACGCAAACACCGCAGCGCTCAGGTTCGGTGACCGCAAGGAGAAAGGCCTGTGGCGACGGTTCCGCTTCTTTCTCCAGGACCACCCCAAGCCACTGGTCTGGACCTGGAAGCTTGCGGAGGCTGTTCTGGCCAGGACGGGCTGGCTCTTTACCAAACTCGGCCCCAAACGAGCCTCCCGTTGGGTCAAACCGGTCGAGGAACTGGTCAAGAAGCCACTGTTCGACTGTCAGATGTGCGGGCAGTGCATCCTGCACTCGACCGGGATGACATGCCCGATGACATGCCCCAAGCAACTCCGCAACGGCCCCTGTGGTGGAGTGCGGATGGATGGCAAATGTGAGGTCAAGCCCGAGATGGACTGCGTCTGGGCCAAAGCTGTGCTGCGGGCGCCAAGGACCGCGTATGCCGACGAGATCGGGCGGATCAATCCCCCGGTGGATTGGCAGCTCCACAAGACTGCTTCGTGGGTGACCTTCGCCGTCGGCCGTGACCAGGTCACCTCCGGCAGCGACAAAGGCCCGTTCCATGCCTCGGAGGTGATCTCGTCGTGAGTAACCTCAAGTCCGTGCTCGACGCCGGGCACTACGCGGTTACGCTCGAGATATCGCCCCCGGTTGGCCCAAACCGTGAGGCAATACAGCGTCAGATCGACTTCCTGGCCGGCTATGGGGACGCCTTCAACGTGACCGACAACCAGTCGGCCCGGGTGCACACTTCGAGCTTCGCCACCAGTGTGATGGTCAAACAGGCCGGCCTCGATCCCATCCTCCAAATGACGAGCAGGGACAGGAACAGGCTCGCCATGCAGTCGGATCTGCTCGGCGCCTCCCTCTTCGGCATCGAGAATGTCCTCGCGCTGAGCGGTGACGCCACCGTCTGGGGCGATCATCCCCAAGCCAAGGGTGTCTTCGAGATCGACTCCGTGAACATGGTCCGGATGATGCGGATGATGCGAGACGACGGTGTCCTAGAGAACGGCAAGCCAATCCCCAAGATCACGCCAACCTACTTTGTCGGGGCCGCGGCGAACCCCTTTGCGCCGCCGCACGACTTCCGCCCTATCCGCCTCGCAAAGAAGATCGCCGCGGGAGCCGACTTCATCCAGACCCAGCTCATCTACAACCTGCCGCGTTTCCGGGAGTTCATGAAGCGTGTAGTCGACATGGGTCTTCACGAGAAGACGGCGATACTCGCCGGAATCGGGCCAATCCGATCGGCGCGGGCCGCTGAGTTCATGCGAGACGAGATCGCAGGTATGGACGTCCCCGACGACGTCGTCAACCGTCTGAAGGGCTTGGACAAAGAACGCGCTGCTGAGGAGGGTGTCAACCTGTGTGTCGAGATCGGCGAGGAAGTCGGTCAAATCGAGGGGGTGCGCGGCGTGCACGTCATGGCCGTCTCCTGGCACTCGGTTCTACCGGATGTGGTGAAGCGGCTCGGTCTGTACCCCCGACCTGAGGTCGCCGCCACCGCCGGCGACCCGGCCGGCAGTACCTCTTGACCTCCACCGAGCGGACCGACCATGACTGAGCCGGCCAACCCGGCCACGCACACCGTTCTGTTCCAGCCGGCCGGGGTTACGGGCAAGGTCGAGAGCGGCATCAGCATCCGCCGGGCGGCAGCCCGGCTCGGTGTGGCGATCGAGAGTATCTGCGCAGAGAACGCCACCTGTGGCAAGTGCCGCGTCTTGATCGAGGAGGGATCTCGTGGCGCTGTCGAGTCGGCGCTCGATCACGCCTCCCCGATGGGACCGACCGAGCGCGCGTGGATAGTCAAGCGGGCCGACACCTTCCGAAGGATCGGTACCGACCCCGACCGCATGCGGCTCTCCTGCCAGGCTCAGGTGACCGGCGACCTCGTCGTCTTCGTGCCGGAGTCGAGCCGTGCCGACAAGCAGATCATTCGCAAGGCGCCAACCGATCGGCACATCGATCTCGATCCCGTGGTCCGCCGGTATTACGTCGAGCTGCCGCCCCCAACGCTGGCGGAGCCGCTGGGAGATCTCGAGCGTGTCGCTTCAGGGTTGGTCGCTGCCATGGAGAAGGTTCGCCGTGCCGACACCGACTGGGTAGCCCCAAGCCCACAGGAGTTGTCCTTCGATTTAGAGGTCGTGAGCACGATGGGCGAGGCTCTCCGGGCGAGCGATTGGAAAGTATCGGTCACGGTCCGGCAGGACCGCGAGGTCATCGACATCCGCCCCGGCTACCACGACCAACTGTACGGAATCGCGGTCGATATCGGCAGCACCTCTCTTGCTGTGTATCTGTGCGATCTGCTGTCGGGTGAGGTGCTCGGGGCCGACTCGATCATGAACCCACAGACGGCCTACGGCGACGACATCATGTCACGCATGGCCTACGCCAAGGAACACGAGGACGGTCTGGATAAGTTGCGGGCCGCGGTGGTCACGGGCCTGAACCAGGTGATCGCCCGTGTCCTGCGCACCCTCAGTATCGACGCTGCAGACGTGCACGAACTGACGGTTGTCGGGAACACGACGATGCACCACATCTTGCTCGGGATACCGACGGACTCCCTGAGTACGGTGCCGTTCGTCCCGGCCGCACATCGAGCCTTTGACCTCAAGGCGAGGGACCTCGGCCTGACGGCCAACCCCGGCGCCTACGTCCACGTGCTGCCCATTGCCGCAAGCTTCGTCGGTGCCGACGCCATGGCGGTCATCATCGCCGAAGAGCCGCACAAGCAGGACGACATGCTCCTCATCATCGACATCGGCACAAACGCAGAGCTCATCGCCGGAAACCGCGAGCGCCTCATCTGTACGTCCACTCCGACCGGGCCCGCTTTTGAGGGCGCCCACATCGAGTTCGGCATGCGGGCGGCCGAGGGCGCGATTGACGGGATCGCCATCGATGCCGACACATGGGAGGCCAGCTACACAATCATCGGCGAGGACGGCTTGCGTACCAGCACGCCTGGTACACCGGGCCCGGGGCCTGCCCGGGGCTTTGCGGGATCGGCGATCATCGATGGCGTTGCCGAGATGTTTCGAGTCGGCATCCTGACCGCTCGCGGGCACTTCGCTGCCGACCTCGATCATCCCCGGGTGCGCAAACGCGAGCTCGGCTGGGAGTACGTCGTTGCGTGGGCGAACGATACGTCGATCCGGCGCGACATCGCGATAACGCTCAACGACGTGCGACAGATCCAACTTGCCAAGGCTGCGCTGTACACCGCGGCGCAGATCCTGCTCAAGGATCTCGGTATCGATGTGCCCGACAAGGTCATCCTGGCGGGGGCTTTTGGGTCTCACATCGACAAGACAAAGGCCATGATGATTGGGATGATTCCCGACTGTCCTCTCGAGCGGGTCTACTCAGTCGGCAACGCGGCGGGCGACGGTGCCAGGATTGCCCTGCTCAACCGGAACAAGAGGCTCGAAGCCCAGCAGGTAGCCAGGACCATCCGGCGGATAGAGCTACCCGTTGACCCCGATTTCCAAAACGAGTACATCGCGGCAATGAACCTGCCACACATGGAGCACCGGTTCACGGCTCTGGAAGGGCTCATCCCAGCTCACAGCCCCGACCCTTTGGCAGCCCGCCTGCGCGACTCCTGAAATCGCAACTGGCCGAGATTGCGGCCACGGTCCGGTCAGAAGAGTCCGACGACTTCGCCCTTCTCGTCGATGTCAACGTTCATGTACGCCGGCTTGGTGCCCAGACCCGGCATCGTCCGCATGGTCCCGGTCACCGGGTAGATGAAGCCGGCCCCCACCGAAGCACGCACCTCGCGCACAGGCATGATGAACCCCTTTGGCGCCCCCTTCACCGTCGGATCGTGGCTCATGCTGAGATGGGTCTTCGCCATACAGATCGGTAGGTACCCAAATCCGTTCTCTTCGTACCCTTCGATCTGCGCCTCCGCCTGCGGGCTGAGCTCGATACCGGCAGCACCGTAGAGTTCCGTGGCGATCTTCTCGATCTTGGCTGCGATAGGCTGGTTCAGGTCGTACAGGTACTTGAAGGCGGACGGCTGATCGCATGCCGCGACGACTGCCTCGGCCAGCTCGGTGCACCCGGGACCACCGCCCGCCCACGGATCGGCTTCGACTGCTGCAAATGCACCCGCGTCGAGAGCAGCGCTTTTCACCAGCTCCACCTCAGCAGGATCGTCGGTGACGAATCGGTTGACCGCAACGACCACCGGAACACCGAACTTATTGGCGTTCTCGACATGTGCCTCGAGGTTGGCCATCCCTGCCTGAAGCAGATTGAGGTTCTTCTCGGCGTATGCCTTGTGCAACGGCTTGCCCGGCATGACCCTGGGACCGCCCCCATGGGTCTTTAGCGCCCGGATCGTGGCAACCAGCACCACGGCGCTGGGACGCAGCCCTGAGATCCGGCACTTGATGTCAAAGAACTTTTCCATGCCGATGTCGGCTCCAAAGCCGGACTCCGTGACGACATAGTCGCCGAGACGGAGCGCAACGCGGTCGGCGAGAATTGACGAGTTGCCGTGTGCGATGTTGGCGAACGGCCCTGCGTGGACAAACGCCGCCTGACCTTCCAGCGTTTGCATCACGTTCGGATGAAGCGCCTCTTTCATCAGCACCGTAACGGCACCCGCCACCTCGAGGTCGTCGAGGGTGACCGGCTTTCCGAGGCGGTCTGGACCGATGACGACGTTGCCGGTGCGCTCGCGTAGGTTGCGCAGCGCCGACCGGTAGGAGTCCCCGTCGGCAAGTGCCAGGATTGCCATCAGCTCGCTCGCTACCGCGATGTCGTAGCCGGTTTCGCGTGGCCGCCCGTCGAGCTTGCCACCAAGACCGACGATGACGTTGCGCAACGCCCGGTCGTTCACGTCGACGACACGACGCCAAGTTCCCTCGAACAGATCGATATCCAGACGCTTCATACCCAGATCTGCGAGCTGCTGGTCGGTGAGCCGGCGCTCGTGGTAACGGCGGGCATCGATGGCTGCGGCGACCAGGTTGTGCGCTACCGATACCGCGTGGATGTCACCGGTCAGGTGCAGGTTGAACTCCTCCATGGGAATGACCTGGCTGTAACCACCGCCCGCTGCTCCACCTTTGATACCGAAGGTTGGGCCCATCGATGGTTGGCGAATAGCCGCGATGGCATTGTGACCAAGCTGCCCGAGACCTTGAGTCAGCCCGACGGTCACCGTCGTCTTGCCCTCACCGAGCGGAGTTGGGGTGATCGCAGTCACGACCACGTACTTGCCCATCGCGCGGTCCTTCAGCTTCTGGAGGATGTCCAGGTGCACCTTTGCCTTGTTGAACCCAAACGGGATCAGAAAGTCGAGATCGACACCGATCTTGCTGGCGATCTCCCGGATGGGCTTGACGGTGGCGGCCTTTGCGATGTCGAGATCCGAAGGTACGTTCTCTCTGGCGCTCATACGATCTCCTGGTAGTCCGGCTCGGCACACTACGACACGCCGGCGGCCGACGTCGGTGGTTAGCCAAGCTAGGACCACTTGAGCGACTATGTCAAGATGACATTACATTTGCTTCTGCCGCTTCTACCGGCAACCCATCCACGACGAAGTTAATGGATTGTTCCGAGTCTGGACTCTTCCTCGTAAGGAACGCACCGTACGGTCGATGACATCCAGTGAAGGGAGAGGGAATCGTGAAGCGGTCACTCAGGACCACCGCCGCGCTCTTTGCGTTCAGTGCGCTACTGGCGGCGATACCGGCAGCTGCAAGTGCCTCCGGCAGTGCAGGCGAGGTCGTTGTAGCAAACAGGGCATCGGGGACGATCTCGGTGATTGATGCGGCCACCGATCGGCTCATCGGGACGTTTGGGCTGCCGGAGGGTGAGAACACACCTGAACCCATGTATGTCAACTACGTAGCCCCCGGCAATCACGTGTTTGTGGGCGACAGGGCCAACGACCGCGTGGTGGTGTTCGACGCGGACGACTACTCGGTTGTCACAACGATTCCCGCAGGGGAAGGCGTGTTCCACCAATGGGCCGATACCAGGGGGCGCCGGCTGTGGGTGAACAACGACATCGACAACACCGCAACCGTCATCGACCCGCGGTCGCTGACCGTCGTCGGCACCGTTGCCATGCCGGCCGACCTGATTGCAGACGGCTACCAGCCACACGATGTCATCCTCGGTCCCAGAGGCCGCTACGCATACGTCACCCTGCTCGGCGGAACCGATCATGACTGGCTGGTGCAGTTCGACACCGGGACCATGCGCGAGGTGAATCGGGCGGAGGTTGGGTTGGATCCACATGTGTCGATCCATCCCCGCAGCCGCCTGGTCTACGTTCCGGTGCAAAACAGCAGCGTTGTGACGGTCCTCGACGGCTCCACTCTCGGTGTGGTCGCCGAGCTGGAAGTCCCGGGCGCACATGGAGCGACCATGAGCCCCAACGGCAGAGTCTTCTACACAACCAACCTGCCGGGTGGCGGCACGGACGGCATCTTTGCAATCGATACGCAGACCAACTCGGTGATCGGCTCAGCCGACACGCCGTACGCCGTACCTCACAACGTTGTGGTCAGCGACAACCAGAAGCTGTTCTTGACCCACTCCGGTGGCACCGCGGACAAGGTGTCCATCTACGACGTTTCGATGCACAACCCGGTTCCGTCGTATCGAGCCGAGGTCACCGTTGGGCTGAACCCCTTCGGGATCGGGTACGTCCCGTAAGAATCCGCGGCGGTAGCGCAGCACGGAGGGGCACCGACCTCGGGGCCCCTCCGTCTTGCCCTCCGGTTCGGACGGCGGGCGGATTACGCTGGGACCGGTGACAGACCATCACACGGTCAGACAACTCCGGTTGGTCGTCGAGGTAGACGACTTCGACGAAGCGGTCGTGTTCTACCGCGACGTGCTCGGATTGGAGGAGGAATTCTTCGTCGAGAGCGACGGCGAGGCGCGGGTCTTGGCACTCCGGGCCGGCCGAGCCACTCTCGAAATCATCAACTCTGCGCAGAAACGGTTGATCGACGAAATCGAGGTCGGACATGCCGTCGCTCGCAAGTTCAGAGTCGCTCTCGAAGTCGCCGACGCTACAGACACGACCGGGTTGCTGGTTTCCTCGGGGGCGCAGCTCTTGGCACCGCCGACGGAGACACCCTGGCGCTCGCTCAATTCGCGCCTAGAGGGCCCGGGCGGGCTGCAATTGACCTTGTTCCAGGAGCTCGAAGGCGCGACTGGCTCGTAGCCTGAATCCACCGATTTGCCTCGGCTCCTCGCCCGGCTCGCCAATGGGCACGGCGGATTTGTCGGCCCAGGGCATGTCACCAAACGGAGACGGAACTAGACGTGCGGACCTTCAATGCTGGCGGAACGCCGGGAGCGATCCGCCTCGTCAATCGGTGGATCCAAGCTTAGGAGGTTGGTGTGAAAGCAGCCGTGGCGGCTCGCCCCACCAACGAATCCGGCGTTTCCGGCGGCGCTAGCGAGCCAGAACAGGCGATTCACACCAGCCTCCTAGCGGACCAGGGACGATGGCTATAGGATGACCGGCCATGGAGGCTGTACCCGCTGATAGTCGCTTGCACCGATCCCGCCCGCACCTGCATCCGGAGACCGCGGCGGCGGCCGGGCCCGTGTTCGACACAACCGAGGTTCGGTGGTTCGCAACGGGGACATTGCCGCAGGAGATCGTGGACTGGTTCACCCAGACAGGTGCCCGTGGGACGCTCGAGATCAGACAGGATGCTTATCTGCGTGCGGGTTCCCCCAGCATCGGTCGCAAGCGGCGAAACTATGGCCCATTCGAGATCAAGACTCGCCTCGGGCTTGGGCCTGCTTTCCATTTCGGCGGGCAGCTATCGGGCCGGATCGAGCGGTGGCGCAAGGTCATCTCCACCAGACCACATCTCCCCCGGCCATCACGGCAATGGGCGAAGGTGCACAAGGTCGTCGTGACGAGGACGTACCACGAGACACGGCCCGGGGTACTCGTCGAGGTCCACCGTGGAGACACCTCCGTCCCCGGCTGTGACATCGAGCTGGCCGAGGTGACCGTCAACGACATCGAAGCCTGGACGCTTGCGCTCGAAACGTGGGGACCGGAGGGCGAACAGCACCGCATCCTCGAGCGGGCCGCAGCCTCGTTCATCGGCGAAACGGGGCTGCCAGGCTCGAGCGCTGCGAGGCTCACCGTTGACATGGGCTACCCGGCATGGCTGGAAGAGTTCGTCCCCGCCTCAGACCGCTACCTCCGATCGATGACGACTCGGTGACCGGCTGAAAGTCGGCGCCGCCGCCCAAGAGCAACCCGGTGAGAGCACCGGCTACCTGATGAGCGCGCGGCTGTGGAGAAGAGAAGGTGACGGCAACGAGTTGATCGAGGGAACGAGCTACAGACCGGTCACGACCGGCGTCTCCGGATCTCGGCGGAGATGGCCGGCACCACCTCGTGCAAGTCGCCGACCACCGCATAGTCTGCCTTGGCGACCATATTGGCCTCGGCGTCTGTGTTGATGGCGAGGATCGACTTGGCAGCCATGGCTCCGACCCAATGCTGGATCGCCCCCGAAATTCCACATGCGATGTAGACGTCGGGTGCGATCCTGGTACCGGTCTGGCCTACCTGATCGGTGTGGGGTCGCCATCCGTTGTTGGTGGCAACTCTGGAACAGCCGACTACACCACCGAGTAGGCCCGCGAGTTCCTCCAGCGGTGCAAAACCGTCCACCGAGCCGACACCACGACCACCGCCGACCACCACAGGCGCAGTCGCCAGGGTCATCCCCTGCGTCCGCAGCTCGCGCGATACGATCGTCGTGCGCGCCAGATGTGGTGAGAGACCCGGTTCGAAGACGACGACCTCCGGTTCACCCGGGTCCTCGGATACTGCGACGGAATGGGGAGCAAACGTAAAGAAGGCCATCTCCGCCGACACCTCACCCTTCTCGCGGAGCGAGCCCCCCCATCGCAGCCTGGTGAAGGTCCACGGGTCCTCCGGAGCCATATCGACCACATTCGCAACCATTGCAGCTCCCGTCCGGGCTGCTGCATGTGCCAACATCTCGTTTCCTCGGTCGGTGCCCGCGGCCACCACGGCACGGCTACCGCAAGTCCGTGCCGTCTCTGCAATCACCTCCCCCCACGCCTCGGGCCCGTAGTCGGACAACAGCTCATGATCCGCGCGTCGGACAAATCTGGCGCCGTACCGGCCGGCCTCGTCCACGACCGACGGCGCGTCACCAATAACAAGTGCCTCACATCCGACGCCCATGCGGCCCGCCAGTTCCCTAGCCCCTGTCATGGTCTCAGCAACCGCAGGCGACACCTCACCCCTGTCGTGTTCCACAACGGCAAGCACAGTCATCAAACAACCCCCAGTTGTTCCAAGACGTCGACAATCCGCGGCGCGGCGGCGGCACCCTCGCCGAGCATGACGGTCTCTGAGATCTGCTCGACCGGCGTCAGCATCGAGACCATCTGTTGTGGACCTGGGGGCGCCTCGACCTCCAGTTGCTCCGGCTGTGCTCGCTTCGATGCCAACCTACCCTTCAAGGTGGGGTACGACGGGACGTTGATGCCCTCCTTCACCCCGACGACGGCGGGAAGCTGCAGCCGGTAGACCTCGAAGCCCGTGTCGGTACTACGTCTGACGACCACGGCCTCGCCGTCAACCTCTATCGCCTTTGCTCCATTCACCATCGGTCTGCCCAGGGCGTGGGCCGTACGCACCCCGACCTGGTAGCCGCCGGAGTCTGCCGACTCGTTGCCAAACAGGACGAGATCGAATGGACCGTCCCTGTCTTCTGCGGTTGTGATTGCTCCGCTGATCGCCGTCGCGGTTCGTATCGCATCCCAGTCCGATCCGTCGGTCGTGATCAGGATCGCCGAGTCGACCCCGACGCTGATCGCATAGCGGAGCTGCTCCTCGGCCTCGGGTGGACCAGCGGTCAACACGGTGGAGTGGCCTCCGTTTGCCTCGGCGAGCCTCACTGCCTCCGCCACGGCGCACTCCTCATGAGGACTCATCGTGAAGCCGAGGTGAGTCGTGTCGATGGAGCGGCCATCGGGGGTGATGACAATGCGCGCACCGGGCGCCGGGACTCTCTTGATACAGACCAGGACCCGCATGTCAGTTCTTCATGCGCTCGTCACGGGGATCGAACAGCGGCGTGCTACCGACCCGGGCCACCGTGACCGGATAGGTCTCGTTCATGTACATCACCTGAAGCGGCGATCCCTCGACAGCGTATTCCGGGGGCAGATACGCCATCAGCAGGTACGCATCGAGCGAAGGCCCGGCACCCGCCGAGGTGACCCGAGACACTCGTCCCTTCGCGTCGACGATCCTCTCCCCCGCTGCGGTGAGAATCGGCTCGCTGCCGCCGGCGGGGTAGCGCTTGTGGCCCGAGACGCTTGTCTGGTCGTCCATCGTCAGGGTGCACAGCACCGCCACCGGATCGGCGCTACGGGCTGCCAGATAAGCCTCCTTACCGATGAAATCCGCCGACTTCACCTTGCGTCTCGTCAGCCCAGCCTCGACCGGCGAGTATTCGGATTCGAGCTCGGCGCCCATCAACCGGTAACCCTTCTCCAACCGCCCCGTGGTTCCGTAGACACCGATTCCCACCGGGCGGACGTCGTGTTGCCGTCCGGCTTCCCACAGCGTGTCCCACAGCCGGAGGCCGTGCTCCATCGCGGTATAGATCTCCCACCCGTTCTCACCGACATACGAGATGCGGAACATCCGACACGGGATCCCGTCGATCAGCACCTTCTTGCTCGTTCCGTACGAGAACGCGTCCTGCGACAGCTGGGTCTCAGTTAACTCGGCGATCATCGGTGCGGCGTTCGGGCCCCACACGCCTATCGTGCAAAGAGCCGACGTCCGGTTCTCGAAGTGAACCGACCCGTCCGTCGGGAGGTTGTGTCGGAACCAGTACTCGTCCCGGCCTCCGTCGAAAGCACCCGTCACGACTTGGAATCGATCGGCGCCAAGACGCAGAACGGTGAGGTCGGAGCGGAAGCCTCCGTTGTCGGCCAGCACAGGGGTGTAGACGGCGCGACCGACTGCAATGTCGCATCTGTTGACCGTCATGGTCTCGATGTAGCCGAGAGCCCCTGGGCCGGATACTTCGAAGATCTGGAAGGCGGTGAGATCCACCATCCCGACCTTCTCCCGCATGTGAAGATGCTCACCGTTGATGATGGGCGACCACCATCTGCGATCCCACTCGTGAGGACGATCCTCCACCCCGTACCGCTCGACGAGATCGGCGTTGGACCCGTACCACTGGGGACGCTCCCAACCCCGAGCGTCGTAGAACACAGCACCCAAGGCCTCTTCCCTCGCAGCGAAAGGAGACCGATTCATGCCGCGCTCTGACTCCCACTGCTCGAGGGGATGCACAATGCCGTAGGTCTTGTTGTAGTGCTCGGCGCACCGGGCGTGGATGTGGTGCTCGGTCCGCTCGTGCGGGTAGAAACGGGCAATGTCCGATCCGTGGGGATCGCAGATGTGTGGGTACCCGTAGGTCATCCACTCCGCGACCAGCTGGGCGATTGCAGGGCCCTCCTTGATCCAGACCGCTGCTGCCGACCACAGGTTCTCCACCTCGACCGTCTCTCCAAGCACGGGCATGGCGTCGGGTGTCAGTGACAGAAGCCCGTTGATCGCATAGCGAATCTCGGCCGTCTCGAGAATCCCGCCCATGATCTCGAGGGCGTCCTCTAGCTGGGGATCGAAGTCGTCTTGGGTAAACGGCATCTCGGTTGGCGAAAGGGCGGCCTGCTCGTTCGAAGGGATATCGTCGGGATGGTGGAAGATCGGCCGGTGGGCGTAGCTGCCGACCTCCATCGACCCTGCCGACTGCCGTTCGTACATGAAGGTGTCCATGTCCCTGATGATGGGATAACCGATCTCGTTGCCGGTTTCCTGGAGCACATCGATCGGTCCTACGTCTGCCATCTGGTGCACCGCCGGCGTCAACGGAATCGACGCCCCCGCCATGGCAGCGATCCGGGGACTCCAGACGCCACACGCCACAACCACATGGTCTGTCTCGATCCGCCCTTTGTCCGTCACCACCGCTGTGATGCGAGGCCGCTTGTGTGGCACGGGCTCGGTCTCGAGGTCCAGCACCTCGGTGTTGGCGAGGACCTTCAGCACACCAGCCTCCCTCGCTTTGTCGCGCATCATCGTCCCGAAACCGAGAGAATCGACAACCGAGACACTCGGGGTGTAGAACCCACCGAGGATGACATCCGGGTCGACAAATGGCACCAGAGCTGTGATCTCCTCGGGGGTGACAAGACTCGATTCGATGCCCCAAGCGGTGGCCGATGTCATCCTGCGACGGAACTCCTCCATCCGCTCCTCGGTCCTGGCAACCTCGATCCCCCCACTCGTTGCGCTCATACCCGCCGCTTCGTACTGGCGCTGGCTCTCCAGCGTTAGCAGCGCCATCTCCTTGTTGTGGTCCGTCGGGAAGATGAAATTCGAGGCGTGCCCGGTGGATCCGCCGGGATTGGGCAGCGGTCCTTTCTCGACAAGTACGATGTCGGTCCATCCCAGTTCGGCAAGATGCCCTACCAGGGAGTTGCCGACGATGCCGGCACCGATCACCACTACCCCGGCACGATCCGGAGACTCACTCACGACTCCTCTCCTCTCCTCGTGATATATCATTAGCGTACGATTCATGTTGAAGGAACGTCAAGTGACTGTGCGACCACTCAGATCGGATCCTCGGCCAAGCCAGGCCGACCGCGCCTACGAAGTTGTGCGTGATTTGCTGATCCGGCTCGACATACCACCCGGGGCTCCCATCGTCGAGGCCGACCTCATGGAGAGCACGGGGTTTGGGAGGACTCCGCTGCGGGAGGCGCTCAACCGGCTGGAGTCGGAGCGACTTGTGAACATCTTCCCGCGTCGTGGCACTTTTGCGGCAGACATAAATCTCGCCGACCTGGCCCTGATCACCGATCTGCGTCAGGCGCTGGAGGGCCACGCCGCCGCCCGTGCCGCGGTGAGGGCGACCCCTGCGGAACGAGCTTCGCTCGAGGCCATGGTGGCTGCAATCCACGGTGAACCGGAAAAGCAGATGGAGTTTGACACCCTGATCCACCGAGCCGTCTACGCCGCTGCGCACAACCACTTCCTCGAGGAGACTGCAACCCGCTACCACAATCTCTCGATGCGGATCTGGCGTCTCTTCGTCGACCGGCTACCCGACCTGCGAACACACATCGAGGAACACCGCGCCCTCGTACATGCCGTCGTGGCCGGGGAAAGCCAAGACGCCGCACAGATTGCCCGCCAGCATGTTCGCGGCTTCGAGGAAGCGGTGAGAGCGCTTCTGTGAAGTGTGGGCAAGAAGCAGCCATCTCCCACAGGCGAGACGTATCGGAAGCCGATACGTTGGCGAGGCAGGTGAGCCAGGGCATTCCTCTCCCTTTGCCTGAATCCACGGTTGAAGATTGTCGGATCGCTCGATTAGCTCGTCACCACCGACGCTTTCCGCTCAAACACAGCTTCCCTGTTTCGGTGAACAACCAAAACTCGACATCCCCCGGGCGCATTGCGAAATCGAGCGATTCCTCC
>Ga0214472_10000166_pt1 | contig 90716 bp, 99 predicted proteins | sample RVTome_6_FD_207662 | JGI IMG/M metagenome (GOLD analysis project Ga0214472, IMG submission 207662) | Soil microbial communities from uranium-contaminated site in the Upper Colorado River Basin, Wyoming, United States - RVT140D175 | ecosystem: Environmental > Terrestrial > Soil > Contaminated >... | reverse complement strand
CGCCAAAACAGAGATTCAGCGCGGTGCGCTGTCGTTCGGGCAGCGCGGCGATCTCTTTTTCCAACATTCGCTGCTCCTGGTTCCGGATCATCGCCTCCTCCATCCCCTCCCGCCCATCGATCAGCGGTAAATCTTCGTCGAGCTCCGCCGGCCGTTTTTTCTTTTGCCAGTCGAGACATAGATTTACCACGACGCGATAGAACCAAGTCGTAAACTTGGCGTTGCGCTCCACGCGCCATCGTTCCGGATTTTCCCATAACTTGAGAAAGGCATCTTGAACAAGATCCTCCGCCGTTTCTCTATTTTGCACGTAGCGAAACGCCAGCCGGTAAAAACGATCGGTATGGCGCTGGACCAGCTCCGCAAAGGCCGGGTGGCTGCCGCCTTGGATGAGCGCCAGTAGCTCGTGATCATCCTTCTCAGACCAGGCTGCAGGCATAGGATGGTGATTTCATAGCGCGCGAGTTGCTTGACGCTGGTTATCATATAACTATCCGTCCCGAGAGAAAAATCGCTTCGCTTAGGTTAACGCTAAACCGTGATACGAGCGGGCGGGAAAAAGTCTTCGCGGGATGCTAAGGAGTTTTTGCGCGGCGGGCCGGTTTTCCCCCGCCGAGGACCGTGAAAAAGAGTTGCCGGTCTTTCTCCTGCATAGCGTCCATGGAGCACCATTCGAATTCGCCGGCGTAGAGCCGCAAGGTGGGCTCGAAGCCGCGTAACGTCGGCACCAAATCGCGCAGCGTGTCGTACCAGGCGCGCCGCTCGTCGCGGTCGATGGGCTCGTCGTCCTTGGCGTCGATCTCGCGGCAAAGTTCCTGCCAGCGATGAAGGGGAAATCCGAGTTGAACTTCTTTAGGATAAAGCGATAGAGTCACCAGTCGCGGGCTGGAAAAGTGTTGGCTCTCGTCGAATTCTAGGATAAAAGGCGGATTTGAAATATAGAAGTCGCAGGGCGGCACCAAGGCGCTCTTGATGAAATCGCGATGGCCGCGCAAATCTCCCAGGCCAGCCGAGATACGGCGTACCGCGGCGCCGATCGGAGTTTGCTCATAGTCGTCGGGCGTGGCCGGCCAGGAAAACGAGTGGTTGACGTGACAATGACCGTAGATCGCGGCCAGCAGCTCGCGCACGCGCTCTTTGCATGCGCGGCAGTGTTCGGAGTGTGAGTTGTCGTTCAAAACGTTCAATCGCTGTGCTCCGTTCAACCGCTGGACTCCGTTCAAGCCGTTGAAATTTCCGGCGACGATTTGAACGACTTGAACGGTTTGAACGATTGGAACCTCTTTAGAATAGCCTAATACACAATCAGACAAAGGAGAACCTTAGAATGGCGAAAGCATCCTCTATCATCGGCGCGAGAGTTGGCCGGGTCGAAGGAGTCGAAAAGGTCAACGGTCGAGCGATTTATGGCGCCGATGTCCACTTTCCAGATGCCCTGTGGGGTAAGATTCTGCGCAGCCCCTACCCGCACGCGCGTATCGTGCGCATCGACACCTCGAAAGTCTGGCAGGTTCCTGGAGTTAAAGCCGTGGTAACGGGCAAGGACGAGCCGAACCATTATCAGGGCAAGAGCATCCGCGACATACCGGTGCTCTGCTGGGACAAGGTGCGTTACATCGGTGACCGCGTCGCGGCGGTGGCTGCAGAGAGCGTGGAGGCCGCGGAAGAAGCGCTTAATCTGATCGAAGTGGAATACCGGGAGCTGCCGGCAGTGTTCGACGTGCTGGAGGCAATGAAGCCCGGCGCGCCGGTCTTGCATGACAATGCGCCCGGCTACGACGGCGCGCCGGCGGATATCATGGCGCCGGCAGGCGGCAACGTCGTGAACAAACTGACCTGGGGAAAGGGCGACGTCGAAAAGGGTTTTCGCGAAGCGGATCTCGTGCTTGAACATCAGTTCCGCATCCCGATTCGTCATCAGGGTTATCTTGAACCGCAATCGTTTCTCGTGAAGATCGAAGCCGACGGCAAGGTCAACGCCTGGGCGTCGACCAAGAGTCCCTTCGGCACGCGCGCGCAATTCGCCAAAGCGGTCGGGATTGCGCCGGATCAGATCTCCATTCATGCCGTCCATGTCGGCGCGGACTTCGGCGGCAAGAGCGGCGCCGGCGAATTGCCGATCTGCTATTTCCTCGCCAAGAGGGCCAACCGGCCGGTGAAGATCATCCTGACGCACACCGAGGAGCTGACGGTCATGAACCCGGATCATTACACGGTGGTCAAGGTCAAGACCGGCGTGAAGCGCGATGGGCGGATGACCGCGCGCTATCTGCAGGCGATTCACGGCACGGGAGCCTACGCGGGCATGAAGCCCGGACGCGCGAGCATCGGCGGCGCCGGCACAGCGGGTCCGTACAAGATCGGCAATACTTATATGGAAGCGTTGCAGGTCTACACCAACACGGTACCCTGCGGCTTTTGGCGCGCACCGGGAGCGAGCCAGGCGGTGTTCGCGGCCGAGTCCCACATGGACTTGGTTGCTAGGGGACTGAAAATGGACCCGGCGAAATTTCGCATGATCAATCTCGTCGGCGAGGGCGAGGAAAATGCCCTCGGCAAAACGTGGGGCGGCGTTAAAGCGAAAGAAACCTTGCAGGCCGCGCTCGGCGCCGCCGGTTGGCGCACCCCCAAGCGCGCCAATTTCGGACGCGGCGTCGCGATGTACGAACGCGGCACCGGCGCCGGCAAGGCGTGGGTGAAATTGACCGCCGAGCTTGACGGAACGATTACCGTGTTCACGGTGGCGGGCGATCAGGGAACCGGGTTGCAGACGATCCTATGCCAGACCACGGCGGCGGAGATGGGCTTGCCTTACGAACATGTGCGCTGTCGCATCGGCGCCACCTCGGAGGTTCCCTACAGCGTCGATGTCGGTTTCGGCGGCAGCCGCTCGACCAATATCAACAGCGCCGCCGCGGTGAAAGCATGCGGCGAGCTGCGCGCCAAGATCATCGCCCCGGCGGCGGCGCTTCTCGGTTGTTCCGAAGATCGGGTTGTCTACAAAGGCGGAAAGTTTTCGGCCAAAGGCGCCAGAGGCAAGCCGCTAACGTTGACGAATGTCGTAAAGGCGCACGGCGCGCCGGTGACGGTCAGCGTCGAAACCGAAGTGCCGCGCAAAGGTTCGTCCACGTCATTCGTCGCGCAGGTCGCCGAGGTGGAAGTCGATCCCGAGACGGGCAAGGTGAAGCTTCACAAATTCATCTCGGCCCACGACGTCGGCACGATCATCAATCCGCTCGGCCATCAGGGACAGATCGACGGCGAGGCGGTCATGGCCATCGGCGCCAGTTTGATGGAAGAGCTGATCAACGACCAGGGCAAAGTAACGACGACGAATCTCAGTGAATATAAGATTCCGAGCATCCTCGATATACCGAAATTCGCAACCGTGCTGGTCAAGGGTAAGAACGGCCCGGGTCCATACGAAGCCAAAGGCATCGGCGAGCACGCCAACGTGAGCCCGCCGGCCGCCATCGCCAATGCCGTGCACGACGCATGCGGCGTGCGCATCAAAGACTTGCCGATCACGGCGGAGAAAATCTATAAGGTTCTGAGCGCAAAATGACCGGGGTGTTCAAACCAAAAACAAACTTCTTTGTAGGAGGACTTATGTATAACTTTCGGCGCTATGTTGTTGCGGCGCTTGCTTTAACGCTCGCCGGCGCTTCGGCGCTCGATGCGCAAGCCCAGGAAAAGATCAAAATCGCCTACAGCTCCACCGACACGCTGAATCAGATCTGGACCATCGCCCAGGACGCCGGCTTCTACAAAAAGCACGGCCTGGACGTGGACCTGGTTTACATCGGCAGCACGACGGTCGGTATCGCGGCCATCGTGGCCCAAGACATTCAGGTTGGAAATGCCGCGGGCAGCGGTGTCGCCAACGCGAACGTTAGGGGAGCCGACACCGTTAGCGTCGCCTGCACGATCAACGTCCTGGCCTATGAGCTGGTCGTGCTCGACAGCGTCAAGACGGCTGAAGATTTGAAAGGAAAGTCCATCGGCATCAGCCGCTTCGGCAGTGTCTCGGACGTGGCCGCCCGGGAATTGCTCAAGGGATTGGGGCTACGGCCCATGGAAGACGTAAAAATTCTCCAAGTGGGCGGCGCATCGGAGCGCGCCGCCGGTTTTAGCCGTGGCGTGATCGCCGGATTTCCCTCGCCGCCGGGGAATGTTCATCTGATCCCCGGCGGGCTGCCGCATCGCGTCTTGGCGAGCATGGGCGATCTGAAAAAACCCTATCCGCTGCCTTTCATCTGCGCGGTGACGACTAAAAGCTATCTGGCCAAGAATCGCTCTACAGTCAAGCGAGTCGTCATGGCGCTCATCGAAGCGACCCACTTTTTCAAGACCAACAAGGAAGGGTCGCAAAAAATCATCGCCAAGTACCTCCGCGGCGCGAACAAAGCTTACTTAGATAGCGCCTATCAATCCACTGCCAAGATCATCGAGCGCGTCCCTTACACGACCCGCGAAGGGATGCAGATCCAGCTCGACGACGCCTTGAAGCTCAACCCGACAAGCAAGGTAACAGTGGACAGCCTGATCGACGACAGCATCGTTCGGGAACTGGAGAAAGAAGGATTTATCGATAGGGTGTACGGAAAATAGGCATGAGGCGTGAGGCGTGAGTAAAGAATAAGAACGCTCCAAGGCTCTAAAAGAGTCCAGAGTTTGATATGGTCACAAGCTACAAGAGCGGAGAAGTAAGATGAAACGCAGCACCCATCGTATTCTGGTCACCCACGTCGGCAGCCTGGCGCGCCCACCCGACCTGATGGAGATGCTCGTGGCGCGGCAGGAGGGCAGGCCCTATGACCACGACGCCCTCGCGAAACGCACGCGCACGGCTGTCGCCGAGGTCGTGCAAAAGCAGATCGAGTGCGGCGTCGACATCGTCAACGACGGCGAACTCGGCAAAGCGAACTTCTCCCGCTACACGCGCGAGCGGCTGAGCGGCTTCGTCGAGCGAGCCGCGCCCGCCGGCTTCAAACCGACTTCGATCTTCGGGCGCGACATGGTCGATTTTCCCGACTATTTCAACCGCGGCGGACGGACTGCCATCGGCCACCACGCCCGGGTTTTCTACTGCGCGGAGCCGCTCAAATACGTCGGCCACGATGAGGTGAAATCGGACATTGAGAATTTAAAAGCCGCGCTCCAGGGGAAACGAGTCGAAGAGGCTTTTATGCCGGCCGTCGCCCCGGGCACGATGGAGCACTGGATGAAAAACGAGTACTACTCGACTCAAGAGGCCTATCTCTTCGCCATCGCCGACGCGATGCACGAGGAGTACAAAGCCATCGTCGACGCCGGTTTCGTCCTGCAAATCGACGACCCGGACTTGGCCGATGCGTGGCAGATGCATCCGGAAATGAGCCTGGCGGACTACCGGAAATATCAGGAGCAGCGCATCGACGCGCTGAACCAGGGATTACGCGGGTTGCCCATCGATCGCGTGCGCTTCCACATGTGCTGGGGCAGTTACCATGGGCCGCATAAGTACGACATTCCATTGAAGGACATCATAGATCTGATACTCAAGGTGCCCGCCGGCGCCTACTCCATCGAAGCGTCGAACCCATGTCACGATCATGAATGGCACGTGTGGCAGGAAACCAAATTGCCCGACGGTACGATTCTCATCCCCGGCGTCGTCGGCCACTACAGCGACTTCATCGAGCATCCCCAGGCGATCGCCGACCGCCTGGTGCGCTACGCCAAGATCCTCGGGCGCGAGAACGTCATCGCCGGCACCGACTGCGGCATCGGCTCGCGAGTAGGACATCCGCAAGTCGGCTGGGCGAAGTTCCAGGCGATGGCCGAAGGCGCCCGGCTGGCGAGCAAAGAGCTATGGGGATGATAAGAATCTGTAGTGCTGAGTCCTGAGTCCTGAGTCCTGAGTCGTGAGTCCCCCGGCTCAGCACCCAGCACTCGTTACTCGTTACTTTTAAATCCAGCACTCGTTACTCAGGACTCACTCCCCTCACCTGATCTGAAAAATCTCCTTCCACAGTTTCTCATACCTGGGGAACTCTTTGCCGTCGTCGAGGGTTAACATGTATGCCGCTGTGGGGCGCACTTTTTCCACAGGCTCGACGTTGGGATGCGCGGGGGTCTCGCCCGCTTGGGCATAGACGCGCTGGCCCTCTTCGCTCACCGCCCAACGCGCCCAGAGCAAAGCCGTATTCGGGTGCGGCGCACCTTTTAGAATAGAAACCGCGCCGCCGACTTCGCCCGCCCCTTCGGTCAAAAGAGATTGAATCGGCGCGCCCTTTTTTATCCGCGGCGGAAAGTGGTGCGCGTAACAGGTAAAGCAAACCGATCGCTGGCCCGCCACCAAGAACTCGGCGAGCTGGGAGTGCCCACGATGAAACTCAACCTGGTTTGCTCCGATTCTCCTGAACAGATCGATCGCTCGGTCATCGCTGTTATATTTGCGCTTGGCCAGTCCGATCAGGAGTTGGTAGTCCCGGGGCTCGCCCATCAAAGCGGTTTTCCATTTCGCGTTGGCGAGGTCTTCGAACCCCTTCGGCTCTTCGCCCTTTTTGACGAGCTGGGTGTTCCAGCCGATGATGTAGAATTGCGTGTCGGTGGCGACCCAATTTTCGCTTTTAAGTTGGGCCGGGTATGCCGCCGCTTCAGGAAGCGCAATGGGCTCGATGAGTTTTTGCTCCGCCAGCTGCGCCATGTAGGGCAGCGCGCCGCCGATGACGTCGGCGAGCACTCGCCCGCCGCGCAGTTCGGCGACGTGGCGCGCAACCAGCTTATCCGCCGTGGCATCAAAGTGATCGATGGCGACGCCGGGAAATCTTTTCATGAACGCCGGAAGAATCACTTCTGTGGATCTCTGGGAGAGCGCGACGTAAAGATTGAGCTTGCCCCCTTCCTTCTTTGCTTTCTCGTAAAGTCCGTCCAGCGACTCCACTTTCGTCGGCGCCGAAGCCGCGTGGGCAAGGCTCACCGTGAAAAACAGCAACGCGGCTGCAAGCACCCATCCACTCAAACCTATAGGCAAGGACTTCGCCAGGTATCTCTGCGAGTTCATACGACCTCCTTGGTTAGACCCGGAACAATAAGGCCACCGATTCAAAGGAAACTGCGCGTTTCTAGTACGGGCAAGCGAGCGGCGTCAAGGAAAATGACCTGCGGCCTATTCTTGCGGGTAGACTTCGCTGTACTTCTGCGTCGCCTCGCTGCCGCCGCAGATATATATCGCGTCGCCCGCATGAAAACGGAAATCTTCGCCGAACTCGACATGCAAATCATCGCCGCGCTCGACGGCGACTACCGAACAGCCGGTCCTCTCACGAATCGCCAGCTCGGCCGGGCGGCGTCCTTCCAAGCCGCGCGCCGAGACCTTCACCACCCGCAGCTCGGGATCGACGGCGACCGACTCCTTGCCGAGCAGTCGCCAGGCGAGCAGTTGGCCCGACACCTGGCTGATCGAGAGCGCGAAGTCGGCTCCGGCGGCGAAGATGCGCTCGACGTTTTCCGCGCTGTTGACGCGCGCGATGACCGGCACATCCGGCGCCATTTCTTTCACGATCACCGTCGCAAACAGGGTGGTAGAGTCGGCGCTCAGCGCGAGGATGACCGCTTGAACGTTTTCCACGCCGGCTTGTTTCAGTATCTGGGTGTCGAGCACGTTGCCCAGCAGATTGACTCCCGGACCCGGCTGGCTGTCGACGACGAAAGTCTCTTCGCCGGCATCGCTCAACAACTCGACCACCTTGCGCCCGACTTCGCCGCCGCCACAGACGAGAAAGGGTCCGTGGCGACGCAACTGCGTCGTTCCGGCGCAGACCGCCATAAAACGCTGGATGCTGTCCGGTGTGCCCACCAGGACTAAGATTCCCCCGGGCTCAAGTCGCATTTGGGGCGTGACCGGTGTGATCAGTTTGCCGCCGACCCACTGGCCGATGACGGTTACGCCGGCGTGCTGACCGATGCCCGCTTGCGCCAGAGTTTTGCCCGCGAGCACGCTGTCGCGCATGATGCGCGCCTCGCTCACTCGCAGCTTGTGACCGAGCTGTTGAATGCCGGCCACCGTCGGGCTCACTTTCTGGCTGGCGCGCGCCGCCAGCGCCGCGCCCAGAATATGCCGCGGCGTGTAGGCAGCAGTGGTACCGGCCAAGATGATCGGCTGGCGGTGAAACGGGTCCTCCACCAACGCGAGAATTTCACCGGCGTAGCCAAGCTGGCGCGCCGTAAGAATCGCCGCCGCGTTGCGGTCGTCCGTGCTGTTGACGATCAGGGCGCGCGCCTTGTCGAGATGGGTTCGTTCCAGCACACCCTCATCGAGATTGCCGTAAACCACCTTATGCCCCTGTTCCACGAGCCGGCGCGCTTCGGCTTCTTCCTCCTCGACGACCAAGGTCGCCACATTCGCCCGTTCCAATTCTTCAAGCAAGGTAGCCACCGCCGGCCCGTAGCGAAAAATCACGAGGTGGTCTTTGATACTCGACACTTCCTTTGGCAGACGTGTCTCGAAGCGTTCCTCGAGGAATGGAATCAGGTAGACGGGAAAAACCAGGAAAACGATAAACACCCCGATGAACTGCACCAGCACGACGTACAAGACCATCAGCGGGTGCCGCCAGGACGAATCCGCCCCGTAACCGGTCGTCGACAGGCTTTCCCCCGCCCACTCCAATGCGTCCCAAAAATTCCGCGGCTTACCTTCGAGGTAGGTCATGCCCGCCATATAAATGAGAGCCGTCGCGATCACCAGCAAAGCAAGAGCTGCCGCAAGCGCCACGAGACGTTTTTGTGAGCGAGACATGGTTCTTAGGATTCTTTCGCGATCGGTCCGAGCCGATACTAGGGGTCGACCATCCTTTGTATCGGGGTGTGAACCGACGGAAGCTTGTCAACATTTGTCCTGATTTAATTTTGATTAGCATGGTAACTAGCGAGTATTCAAGGAAAAACAAGCGAGAGGCCCGTCTTTGGCGATCGTATCCTCAGGTTCATGCTTCGGTAGCCATTTTTATATGTTGTAGTCATTTATCTATTGACACGACCCGGTTTCCCGCGATAGCCTCGCGACCAGTATGGCCCGCGCCCTTGCACTCCTGTTGAGTCTGGTCATGTTAATGGCCGCGGCCGGCACGGCCCACATTAAAGACGGCATGGACGAGATCCCAATCATCAGCGTCCTGGCCCAGGAAGGACCGTCGCTCTACGATCCCTATGCTTCCGAGGACGAAGATTATCCTCGAGCGATACCGGTTCGTCTCCTGCGCGGGAACTCAGCGGAAAAATGGATCAACGTTCTTAAGGCGAGAATCGGCATGGTGTCGCCCGAAGGCTCACATCGGCCTTCTCTTCACGCCCCAGCTCCTTGGCAACAGAGTTTCTATCATCGCCAAGAAGTTCTGCGCATCTAGAATTTTTCTTAGCTGCCATCTTTGTCGTTCTCCAGGATTCGTTTGTCATTTTGCGCGGGCCATGACCGGGCTCGGCTCCGAGTTAGGAGGACTGTGGACTGACAACTGATCACGAAAAACGGAGTGTTTTATGAAACTAGATAGAACCGGAAGCGTACCGCAGTGGGGCGAGTCCCTATTCCATAACGACCCCATGGCTTCGACTGAATATTTCGATTCGCTCAAGCGAACGCTTCCCATCGAATCGGAAAAAAGACTGATGTTGGCGGTACTGCAAGATGCCGTCGAGTGTTATCAGAAATACCTTGTGGCGCGGCGGGGAAAGGACAAAAATCTTTTTAGCGAAGCCGAGGCCTGGATTCTAGAGCGAGATCAACGCTCAGCCTTTTCGTTTGATAACGTTTGCGACTCGCTGGGGCTGGCGCCGAACTATGTGCGCGCCGGCTTGCTAAAGACCAAGGACCTGTTGCTCGCCCGCCGGCACGAGCACAAACCTTCGGAAACTGATCCTGCCGCCAAAGGGCGCCGCCCATCACGGAAACGGCGCGCCGCGTAGGGCCGGGGCTCAAGCCCGAGCGCGCAAATTTCAATCCGCCTCGGCCCTGCGGAACTTCGGAAGGAGACCGGCGCAGAGGGATTGTTCTATCTGCCATCTCCTGGTTGGGGACGGTCCCTTCTCGCAGTTACCAGCGCTTCGCGAATGCCGCCCCTTCTTTCTCAACCAATCCATCCCGAAAAAGAGATTGATTTGGGCGAAGGGTTGCGATAACCCTTCGCCTGAGTGGGTGGGTCCATTTTAGCCAGTGCGGCGAAGCCTAAACCAACGACGAAAAAACAAATTTTACCACGAAGGCACGAAGGTCACGAAGTTTAGGACAATTGAAATCTTAATCCTTTGTGAACTTCGTGGTGAGAAAGTTTCTTGTTGGGCGGAGTTGCGTCTCAAATTCCCTCTCGTGAAGGATGAACTATGAAAAGGCTAAGTTTTGGTTTGCTGGTTATTTTTCTCTGGAGTTCGCAGGCCCCGGGGCAAACACCATACTTCCAAGGCAAGACCATCAGGATAATCGTCGGCTATGCCAAGGCGATGATGAGCGCGGAGCTCATCGCGGAAGCGAAAAAACAAGGATTCCACGCCGAGCACATCCCCGGCGAGGATCTCGAAGCGCTCGCAAAGGAAGTGATGTCGCAGCCGGCGGACGTCGTCACCTCGATGAAAAAAGTCATGGGAGAATAAGGAGGAGCACATGGAAAGAATCGGCTTTGTCGGCACCGGCGCGATGGGGAGCGCCTTACTTTCGCGTTTAAAATTGGCCAACGTCGTCGCCACGGCATTTGATATCGCGCCCTCGGCGATGGCCGCCGCCCGCGCCGAGGGCGCCGAAGTCACTTCGTCGGCAAAAGCCGTTGCACAGGTTTCGACGATCATCGATGTCGTCGTGCGCACCGACCAAGAAGTATTAGATTGCACGCTGGGCAGCAACGGCATTCTGGAAGGCGCGGCGCCGGGGTCGCTGGTATTGCTTCACAGCACGATTCGGCCGACGACGACGAAAAAAGTCGCCGAGGCCGCGGCGGACAAAAGAGTCAACGTGATCGACGCCTGCATGTCGGCGGTGCCCAGCGGCGTACGCCAAGGAGGGTTGACGTTTCTCGTCGGCGGGCAAAAAACGTTCTTCGAGCGCGCCAGGCCACACCTGCTCAACATGGCTAAGGACGCGGTCCACATGGGTCCGCTCGGCTGCGGCAACGTCGCCAAGCTTTTCAAGAACATGGTCACCGCCTCCGAGGCGTTGATCATCTATGAAGCCTTACAGATCGCGAAGGCCGGGGGGATCGGTTACCAAGCGGCCCTCGATCTCATGCAAAAAACCAGGTCGCCGCATGTCTTGGACCGCTTGGAGATGAGATTCGACCTCTCTGGTGGAGACTTGAAGCTCATCGCCGGGGCAAATCTCTACGACAAGGATTTGCCGCTTGCCGCAGAAGTAGGCAAGAGCCTCGGCGCGGAAATCCCTGTCGTCGAGGCGCTTGCCAACCTGGGCATGCGTTTAAACGGCGGCAAATGCAGCATATAGTTGCTGGTTTCCAATCAACGAGGAACTCGATCTCCAATTTAACGATGCGCACGAGACATTACCGAGGCCACGGGGTTGAACTCATATCCGAGAAAGTTCGCGCGGCACAATGGTTCGCCAGAGCTACGATAGTTATCGTCGAGGAGAAAAAAGAAAAACGCATTCCCATCTTCGGTCGCCGGCGCGTCACGTTCGAAAGCCGGCGGCGGGCCGACGCCTATGCCTTCGAGCTCGCCAAGCTTTGGATCGACGGCAGGCTCTGGGACACCAACGGGCATGGCTAGGACACAAAAAGGAGAATTTAACCGCAAAGAACTCAAAGTCCCCAAAAAAGAAATCGGCTTATCTCCCGCAAAGACGCAAAGACGCAAAGGCGCAAAGGTTCGATAATAAGGACTGAACTCGTTTGAGGATCGTCAATTTTTTCTTCCGAACTTAGCGTCTTGGCGCTCCTTCGACTGGGCTCAGGACATGCTTGGCGGGAGGAATGTCCGAATCCGAGAGTTTTCGACTTCTGGGAAATTTTCGCAAGCTACGTAGGTTTTCAACTACAGCATTGCAGAAAACACAAATAAGACGGGCAGGTTTGAAAACGGCCCCTACGTTGCGACCTTTGCGTTCTTTGCGGTTGCATAGTCTCTTACGGTACTCGTAGGCGGCCGCGGTCATGCGGCCATTCCAAATGATCGAGAGTCGGGCCCAACGGCACGATGCCGGTCGGGTTCACGTTTAACTGGTTGTAGTAACCTTCCTTGATCTTCTGCAAATCGAACGTTTCTTTAATTCCCGGCCACTGATAAAGCTCACGCAAGTAATTGGCGAGATTCGAGTAGTCTTGAACGCGTCGAAGGTTGCATTTGAAGTGGCTGTAATAAACCAGGTCGAAGCGCAGCAGCGTCGGGAACGCGCGCCAATCCGCCTCGGTGATGCGCTCCCCCGCCAGGTATCGGCGCTCGCCGAGTTGTTTTTCCAAAGTGTCGAGACATAAAAAAACCTTGCGCACGGCGTCGTCGTAGGCCTCCTGGCTACACGCGAAGCCGGCGCGGTAGACACCGTTATTGAAATGGCTGTAAACGAAATCATTGATGCGGTCGATCTCGCCGCGCAAATCCACCGGGTAAAAGTCGTAATTGACATCGGTGCAAGCGCCGAACGCGGCGTTGAACATGCGGATGATTTCCGACGACTCATTGTTGACGATCGTACGTCGCTCGCGGTCCCACAGAGTCGGCACGGTGACTTTGCCGGAATAGTTGGCGTCCGCCGCCGCGTACACTTGGTAGAGGCGAAAAATGCCGTCCGCGCAAGGCTTAAAATCATCGATCGCTTCCGAGTATGCCCAGCCTTCGTCCTTGGGCCGGTCGGCGATCGACATGGAGACTACCTCCTCGAGCGCCTTGAGCTTGCGCATGATGATGGTCCGGTGCGCCCACGGGCAAGACGGCGAAACGAATAGATGATACCGGCCCGCTTCCGCTTTAAAGCCACGTTCGCCCGAAGGACCCGCGCTCCCGTCCGCCGTGATCCAATGCCGGAACCGCGAATCCGCTCGAATGAAATGCCCCCGGGCGTCAGCGGAGATCCGATCATCGTTAACCCACTTGCCATCGATCATCAGGCCCATGGCGTTCCTCCTTTTCTCGGCTTTCACCGATCATTTATCAGAAGCTCCGCTGATAAAAAAGTAGGGGCGGGTTTGAAACCCGCCCCTACAACAAACCTGGATTTTGGCTCGCCGTTTTCAGCTCTTAAGCACGGTGCATACGGTATGGTATAGTTAAATTGTGACAATCATTTTATCCTGCCGGCGTATCTTCCTCGGTTTGACGGTCTGCGTCGGCCTTCTGAGAGGCATTGCGAGCGCGGCCGCCGACCAGGTCGAGGAAATCAAGCAGGAACAAACGAAAACGCGGCAGCAGGAGCAAATCAAAGAGCTGCGCCAACAGCAGCAGATCGAAACTCTTAAACGCGACCAGCAATTGAATCAAGCGCAGCAGCAACTCGACCAGCTCAAGCAGCAGAAATCTGACCCGTCAGGCGTTAACCAGCCCCAGGCCCAGCAAACCCAACGGCAATTGGATCAACTCAAGAACGAGCTGCAGATTAAGCGGCTGCAAAACGAGTTGCAGATCCATCAGATCCAGCGGGAGCAAAACCAGTCGCGCCAGCAAGAGCAGATCCGCGAATTGCAACGGCATCAGCAGATGGAATTTCTCCAAGACCAAAACCGCAAAAATCAGATGCAACTCGACCTTAACCGCCTGCGCTAACAACAGCAGCTCAACAAGCCTTAGCGTCCAAGCTCCGCGACAAACAATAGGAACCGCAACCTGCCTTGCGGTTCGCGGTAAGGCGTTAGGGGGCACATGTCAGATGATGTCGAACACTTTTATCCTGAATTGTGTACATGCCAGATGATGTCGAACATTGCGTTCTCGGCTACTAAAGCCGGAAGATCGAACCTTCATGACTCGCCGCGTTACGACGGAAACAGTCCGGTTAAAAATGAACAAAGGGGTCAGAGCCATTTAAATGTGCCGATGCTCCATTGACTGCTTGCTCTCGAAGCATGAACGGGCCGTTTTTCAGTGGAATCGAAATTGTTCTCTCTTCTCCTTGTCCGCTTGAAGGACGATGGCATGACGCTCGTCCTCACCTCGCATATCCTGGCCGAGCTCGACGATTACTCGACCCACATGCTCGTGCTGCGCGCGGGCAGGATCGTCGAGCACCCGCCGCTTGCGGGCGAGCCGCGAAAAGGGACAGGCAGGGTTACGCGAAGAGACGGAGATTTTCAGGGTTGGGGATGAAAGTAGATTAGCCCGTTGCCGATCTGGAATCCCCATCACGACTTATCGAAAACGTCTTCTCTGCCGATGAAGCTATAGGGGATGTTTCCTGAAGTAAACGCCGCGCGGCATTGAAATGATGTTCCTGCAAGCTCTACTGTCACGGGGATAAGTCGAGCTGAATACTGGCCGCCGGTGGCGCCTTTGATCGGGACACCCATCCCGCCTGAAAGATCTAGGCCCAACCTTACGGCAAAAGCGTCCGAAAAAACGCAGCGGTCAGCTCCGCTATCCAATAAAGCTAAGGTGTCGATTGGTGGAAAACCTGGCCGCCCGTGGAGCCTGATAGGGATCAGTGGGCGAGACTTAGGCAAAAGATGAAATGTTTGCTGATAAAAAACGGTGGGCATTAGAATCCCACAAAGATGGCATCCTCCTTTGGCGGGACAAGGAAGATGAAGGGGATTTCAATGCCGTTTTTTCTAACGGCTTCGTATACAGCGTCGAAGCTATCTCCTTCGGCAATGAGCTTGTCACCTTCAATTGTAATCCACTTTCCCTGCAGCCTTTCCACTTCAGCGGTGTGTTCTTTCAGCCATTGAAGTTCCGTTTCCCTCATGTGTTCCTCCCGACCCGTCATTTATCATGCTCTTCTCGGATAAAACAAGTCAAGCAATGAGACGATAGCGTTTACCCCGAACGGCGAAGCCGGGCTTGACAGCTCATGGCGGGTGGTGAAATAAACAGACACTTCCGTGTTCGCGAGCCAAATCTGGCTCGGCGGCAAGAAGAGGAGTACAAGCGGTGAATAGAAGAAACTTTATCTGGCGACTGGCAGCGATCCTGCTAACGACTGCTCGCCCCGGCCAGGCGCAGCAGCCAACGAAAATGCCGCGGATAGGATTCCAAAGTGCTGCCTCCCCTGCGGCTATATCGGCCCGCCTGGATGCATTCCGGCAGGGTCTGCGCGAGCTTGGGTACGTAGAGGGCAAAAACATTCTCATTGAGTGGCGATATGCAGAGGGAAAACTAGATCGCCTAGATGAGTTTGCCGCCGAATTCGTGCGTCTCAAAGTAGACGTAATCGTCACGGCTGCTCCGTCATCAACCCGCGCCGTCAAGAAAGCAACTTCTACGATTCCGATTGTCATGGCGTATGACAGTGACCCTGTTGCCAATGGATTCGTCGCCAGCCTTGCGCGGCCTGGTGGGAATATCACGGGATTGTCTGCCCTTTCCCCGGAGATAAGCGAAAAACAACTGGAGCTTCTGAAGGAGATCGTTCCCAGCCTGTCCCATGTGGCTGTGCTTCGGACTTTACTACGCACAAGTGTTGAGAAAGAGATGGAACTCGCCGCAGGAGCGCTAAGAGTGAAACTTCAAGACCTCGAGGTGCGAGGTCCCAAGGATATTGAGAATGCATTCCGAGAGGCACGCAAAGGGCGTGCTGGCGCAGTCCTCGTGCTCGCGAGCCCCATCTTCGAGTCTCACCGAACACGGGTTGCCGATCTCTCGGTAACGAACCGGCTCCCGGCGATATACCATGTTGCGGAATTCGTTGAAGCCGGAGGGCTTATGTCCTATGGCGCGAGTTTCATTGACATGTACCGGCGCGCCGCTACCTACGTCGACAAGATTCTGAAGGGAAGGACGCCTGCGGATCTCCCCGTGGAGCAGCCGATGAAGTTCGAGTTCATCGTCAATTTGAAAGCGGCGAAGCAGATCGGCCTGACGATTCCGCCCAATGTGCTGGTGCGCGCGAATAAGGTTATCCGATGAGCGGCAAAGTGCGACAACAGCTTTGCAAGGAAAAATGAAGAAACAGATATTTACATTAACGCTTAGCGCTTTGTTCTTGGCGCTCATCAGTGGCTCAGCGCCGACCGGGGCGGCTGAAAAACCTTATCGCGTCGGCGTTCTTTTCATCGGCGGCAGAGACCAGCCGCATCTCGAATCATTCAAGCAGGGACTGCGCGAACACGGCTACACGGAAGGGAAGAATATTGTCCTCATCTACCGTTACGCTGAAGGCAAACAAGAACGGCTTGCCGATCTCGCCGCCGAGCTCGTGAGTGAGAAAGTCGTGATTATCGTAACCACCGCCGCGATCAGCGCGCTGGCGGCTCGACGAGTAACGCGCACGATACCGATCGTCATGACAACCGGCAATCCGCTCGAGACGGGGCTTGCCGACAGCTTGGCCAAGCCTGGGGGAAACGTCACGGGCTTGAGCGTGATGCTATCCGACCTGAGCATCAAGCGGCTTGAGCTGCTAAAAGAATCCTTTCCCAAAAAAACCCGCGTCGCGGCGCTTTGGAGCCCCATCGAGCGCGAAGCGGTGGTGGGGATTAAAGAAACCACAGAGGCCGCCAGAGCTTTGTCCTTACGTTTACACGTGCTGGATATAAAATCGGCCGATGACATCGACCACGCCTTCAATGCGATGACCAAGGCGCGCGACAGCGCACTCGTGGTGATCTTGTCGCCGCTGGTTACACTGAACTCGAAGCGAATCGTCGATCTCGCACTCAAGCACCGTCTGCCGGGAATCTATCCGACCAGACAGTTTGTCGAGGAAGGAGGGCTGATGGCCTACGGCCCGTTAATCAGCGACCTCTATCGCCGCGCCGCGACTTACGTGGACAAGATTCTCAAAGGAAGAACGCCCGCCGACCTGCCGATCGAGCAGCCGATGAAGTTCGATTTCATCGTCAACCTTAACGCCGCCAAACAGATCGGCGTGACGGTTCCGCCCAACGTCTTAGCCGAGCTGATAAAGTTATCCGATGACCGAATAATCCAAAATCCAAAAGCGGCCCCGCAGACGAAAATCTAAAATCGGCATGCGGGCGGATAAAGTCATAAGATGACAGTGCTGAGTAACGAGTGCTGAGGACTGAGTTGGAGATTAGGAAATACTCAGGGCAAGTTTTGGATTTCGGGTTTACGATCGGGGAATATATCAATGCGAATCCACGGAACTAGAATAGGCAATGTAAGAATCAATATACCTTCGCTCGCCCTGGCCTTCATACTGGCATCGACCCCGTACGCCGTCGCGCAAGTGCAACCCGTTCGGATCGGTATCCTTGGGCCTGACGAAGAGCCGCGCTTTTCCGAAATCCTAGGCAGCCTTAAGCAAGGACTTACCGACCACGGTTACTCGGGTCCGGCTGTCGAAATTTTGGAGGGGCGCGTGGCCAGGGGCGATAAAGCCGGCGCTCGGGCCGCAGTCGAGGGGATCATGCAACGTGGCGCCAAAGTTCTCTTCGTGATCGGTTCGGAACTCGCGCGAACGGCACGGCAGGTTTCCGCAGAGATCGCAATCGTGTTCGTAACACCAGGGGATCCGGTGGCCTCGGGATTGGTTTCAAGCCTGGCCCATCCGGGCGGCAACATGACCGCCATGACTTTCGAGTTTCCCGAGCTCGCTGGAAAGCGACTCGAACTCCTAAAAGAAATAGCTCCTCGCGCCAAGCGTGTGCTTATCATTTTCGATCCCCGAGACGCCTCCCCAATGCAGGGGGTAGCCGTGATACGCGAGGCGGCGCCAAAATTAGGGGTGACACTGCTTGAACGAGAGGTCCGCAGCCGAGAGGACGTCACCAAGGCGTTAGGGGCCTTGGGCCGGGCCCAGGCATTTCTCGCTATACCCGGTGGGTTCCCCACCAGCCATTACAAGGAGATGATCCGAGAGGCGAATGCCAAGCGGGTTCCCACGATGTTTCATGCCCGGACGGGCAGCACGTTGGATGCGTTGGCGAGTTACGGCACAAATGATGCCAATATTGCGCGTCAGGCCGCACGCCTCGTGGACAAAATATTAAAGGGGAGTAAGGCGGGTGAAATACCGGTGGAGCGTCCCATGAAATTGGAGTTCGTGATCAACCTGAAGACCGCGAAGCAGCTCGGCCTGACGGTTCCGCCCAACGTTTTGGTCAGAGCCGACAAAGTAATCAGATAGGAGTGAGAAGGGAGGCGTGAGCAGCTTTGGAGAAAGTATCACGCGCCCTTGCGCTTCTTCAATTCTTCGATGAGCTGGGGAATCACTTTGAAGACGTCGCCGACGACGCCGAAGTCGGAGTACTGAAAGATCGGCGCTTCGGGATCTTTGTTGATCGAGATGATGGTCTTGGAGGTTTTCATGCCGGAAAGATGCTGCACGGCGCCGGAGATGCCGCAGGCGAAATAAATATCCGGCTTCACCGTCTTGCCGGTCTGGCCGATCTGCATGGCGTAGGGCACCCAGCCGGCGTCCACCGCGGCGCGGCTGGCGCCGACGGCGCCGCCGAGCTGCTCGGCGAGATCTTTCAGCATCGCAAAATTTTCCTCGCCCTTGAGCCCGCGCCCTCCGGCGATCACGGTCTTGGCGCCTTCGAGCTGCGGCCCCTCGCGCTTGACGACGATGCGCTCTTTCACGTGCACTTTGCGCAGCGCCTCGTCCGAAGCGGCGGCCACCTCTTCGACGACGACCGGCTGCTCGTTGACTTTGGGCTCGAACGACTTGGGTCGCACGAGCAACAGTTTGGTTCCCTGGCTTACCAGCGTGCTGGTGTTCTGATAGCTCGCGCCGAGAGCGGGTATAGTCGCTTCCACGCCGCCGTCTTTCAATTGAAAATCGCCGGCGTCGCTGATTGCGCCGCAGTCGAGCCGCGCGCTTAGATTGGCGACCAAGTCGCGTCCTGCGTAGCTGGACGCGCACAAGAGAACGGCGGGTTGATGCTTTTGGATGAGTCCGGCGACGGTTTCGGCCGCCGGCAGCGTGAGATACTCTCGATAAACCGGCTCGGCGCAGTGATAAATCTTGCTCGCGCCATGCTTCGCAAGCGTTTGCACGGCATCCGCCGACGCGGGGCCGAGCAGGATCGCCTCGGCGTTTCCCGCCTCCGCGGCCTTGGCGAGCATTTCCAAGGTCGTAGTCGTGATCTTATCGTCGACGATTTCCGCGTATACCCAAACGAGATCAGCCACCTAAATCACCTTGATTTCGGCAAGAAAATCCGCGATCTGCTTGCCGCCTTCCCCTTCGTCGGTCACCACCTTGCCCGCCTCCCGCTTGGGCGGCCTGCCGATGGTCAAAACTTTCTCCCGCGCGCCCTTCTCACCTACCTGATCCGCTGCCAAGCCGAGATCCGCCGCGGTATAAACTTTGATCTCTTTTTTCTTAGCCGCCATGATGCCCTTGAGCTGCGGATAACGCGGCTCGTTGATCCCGCTGCTCACCGCAACCAATGCCGGCAGCGTCGACTCTACGACGTCGTAGCCGTTTTCGCTCTGGCGATTGATCGAAATCCTGCCGCCGTCCACCGTCACTTCTTTGGCAAAAGTCAGCGGCGGAATGCCGAGCAATTGAGCGAGCTGGCCATGGACGATGCCTGAATAGCTGTCGCTGCTCTCGGTTGCGCAAATCACTAAATCGAAGGGTTGTTTTTTGATCGCCGCCGCCAGCAGCTTTGCCGTGCCGAGCGTGTCCGAACCCGCCACCGCGTCGTCGAGAATATGCACTGCGGAAGCGACGCCCATGGCCAAGGCGTTGCGGATGCCGATGGTGACCTCGCTGATGCCCATAGTGACGAGGGTCACCGCGCCGCCATGTTTTTCGCAGAGCCGAAGTCCTTCTTCGACCGCGCTCGCGGCGGCCGGATCGAGCTCATGCGTCACGCCTTTGCGCACCATGCGCTTGGTGTTGGGGTCAAGCTCGATGGTCACGGTACTTGCAGGGATGACCTTACCGCACACGACGATATTCAATGTCTTTTCTCCCTCGAATTAAAACTCAGCGGTGACGATAAACAAAGGCGCCTGGAGAATTCAGGCGCCTTTTTCGAATCAGCAATTCCAAGGCCAGCCAGGGGCGCTGGTGTGGCGCTTACGAGAGCCACTCCTTGACGTTGCCACTCATCACGACATCCAAAATCTCTTTGCAGTCCGCGATCGCCTTGTCGACGACTTTCGGATCATCTTTGAGGTGCGGCATGGCGGAGCCCACCGCGCTCTTCAGAGCCTGAATGAATTCTTTAAACTGCTGATCCAATGCTTCGGTATTCGGCGCGGCTTGCATACATTTCCCCTGGATTATGTATACAAACGGCCCTTGTTGGGATCGGGAATCTTCAAGTCCATTTTCGTGATTAACGCGTCGACCTCGTCCTTGTACTGCTGGCGCGCCACCGAGTTGGGCCGCCGCTTGAGGCCCCAGTGCATGTAACGCTCGGAGCGGTATGACTTGCTGTTGCCGAACATATCGAGTCCTTTGACGTACCAGTAGTCCACCGCCTTTTGGATTCTTGCTTTCCACTCGCCGCCTTTGGCCGCGTATTCGGCGCTCTTGTTGGTGCCGAAGTCGATATGCCCCTCCTCTTCCCGAATAATGTCCGGGTCCTCCACCACGCGGGCAAGCGGCAGATAAGTGCAACCGATAAACTCCTCGAGCTGATAGCGACCGACGCGATCGATCAGAAAGCCGAACACCGCGAAGTCCTCCCAGGTCTGGATCTCGCCGCGAAACGCTTCGACGTACCGTTCCTGATTGGAGCGGCTGAGCACGTAGGAGACGTCGACGCCGATATCCCCCGCCAAACGCGCCATTTTCCGATAATGATCCATCTCTTCGGCTGCCGTACGCGCGACAATCAATTGGTCCAATTTGCTCGGGGCGTTGGGTAAAATATGTTTCACGTAAAGATTGGGACCGCCGATCTCGCAGTCCGCCTGGATGGCCAGCACGCGGCGCAGCAGGTCTTGATACTCCGGGTCCTGCTTTTCAAAATTTGCTAACTCGACCTTATCGGTGAACATTTGAATAATTCGCCTCCGGTTATGCGCCGATCACTCGTCGCAAGCGCTAAGAACCCTTAACAAAACAAGGTCGATAAATCAACTGCAACCATCCCAGTCTCGGTTACTTGGGCCGAAGCGAATGCAACGCAATGACCCTCGCCGCCACCAGAAGCGAGCCCCGATCAATCACGCTACCAGGTAAACGCCGCAGAGACTGTCGATCGGGGTGTGCCCCCTGGAGGAGCGAAGGCAAAAAGGCTGTTTAAGGTTCAATGTTCCAGGTTCAACGTTTTAATTCGTTTCCGACTTTGAGCCTTGAACTTTGAACATTGAACTCTGGATCTCCGTGCTCGCTCCGGAAGGGTTGCGCCCCGATCACCCCCTCGCGTGAATAATCCGGGCTAGTCTCTTAGCGCCGGCAACACCTCGTTACCCAGAAAATCGACCTGTTCGTGCCAGTCGGCGTAGCGGAATCTTAGATCGTAAACGATATGATTCGCACCGGCGCCTTGGTAGGCGCGGGTCGCACGGACAATGTCGTCTGGCGTACCAGCAAGAAGAAAACCTTCGATATCCTCCAGTGTCGAGAATCGACCTGACGGGGGCTTGACCCAAGTGGGATATTTCTCGGCTTCGGCGATCAGAGCCTGAGCGTTCACCGCGCCCAGTGCCGCAGCTCTGTTCTTGCCGATGCTAGTGAAGGGCATAACGGCCGCCGTGATCATCGGCCTTCCGGCGTTTTGACATAACTCGCGAAGGTACGTGACGCATGTTTTGAAACTCGCGAGCGTGATCCGCGCCGGCATCCAACCGTCGCCATACTCCGCGGCGCGCCGGCAAGAGGCCGGCGTCCCGCCGCCGCACCAGATCGGAATGGGCCGAACCGGTGTAGGTTTGAGTCTTACGTCCTTGAAGTCATAGGCATCGTCGCTGTGCGAAACTTTTTCACCGGCCCACAGCCGGCGGCAAATCGCAGCATTGGTCTTGGCAAGTTTGGCCCTGTCCGCGAGCGTGCTTGGACGGCCCGCGGCGGTGAATTCATGCGGAAAGCCGCCCAGTCCCATGCCCATGACGAGCCGGCCATTGGAGATCGCGCTCAAAGCCGCGAAGAGCTGGGCCAAATGGATGGGATGTCGGTGGCAAATCACCATCGACGTCCCGAGGGTAAGCCGCTGCGTTACCGATGCGACCGCCGCCAGCAACAGCAGCCCGTCGATATGCGTTCTGTCGTTCCCTTCTATGCCATGTGGCTCGAAGACGAGATGGTCCCGGACCCAGACGGAGTCAAAGCCATAGGCTTCGGCCTTTGCCGCACCTATAAGACACTTCTCGATCGACGCGTGTTCGCCGAAATGAGGCAGCAGCAAACCCATCTTCAGATTCGTTGCCATGGAAATTTCTTTTTCCACCGCGTCCGCTAGATGTGCAAGCGTCGGCGGAGAATACAAGAAAGCGATAAACGACTCTTGGCGTGGCTCTTTTCCAAAAACACCCTTGATTTTTTATTCTAGCGGATTAGACTTTGTGTGGGTGGACTTTATAAAACGATTCAGCTCCAGGCGCAACGAGTAGTTTCTCAGTTCGCTACTCGCGACGCGCAACACCTCCCCCCGGAGAGGAGTGAACGGTCATGTGGAGTCGGCTCTACCGCAATCACGTCTTAATGGCGTTCCCGACCTACGACAGCGCCAAGCATGCCTGGGTACCACAGGTTGATATCAACTGGTTCGCTGGCCCTTCTCACGATTCCAGGTTTGTTCGGTTCCCTGTCCGCTTCTTGACCGAGGACGAAGCGGTAAGATGCGCTTTGTCCCGAGGCCAGGCATGGATCGACATACACCTCGAGCGTCTGCAGGGCCGTGCGCCTAAGCGGCGGCGCATGTTCGACATGATCGAAGCGTTCAACCGAAGCCTGACGACGGCGCGCCCCCAGCAACCTCCCCCGGCTTTAGCGGCTCCGAAACGGGCCGTGAGAGCGAGTCTCACTTTCGATGAATTTGCTCATCTTCTTGCGCAAAAGAAAACCACGTTTAGCGTCAAGACGTTGCAGAAAAGCTATGCCGCGCTGGTCAAGGTAAAAAAAACCAAGCGCTGGTCTTGGGCCGAGACCAAACGGATAGTGATGCGCGCCCAGCAGGCCCCTGCTCTCGCCGGAGCGCGGCGGCGTATTCCTCTCTCAGAGCGGGCCTGGGGCAGAATTCATTAGACCTCGCTCGTCGGTCCGCAGCACAACATTCGCCGGTCACTCCGAAGAAACCGCGTGTGGCTTGGCCTTGGCCCGGAGCCCATCGATCAATTCGTCCTGACGCAAACCAATGATTGCCGCGCAAACATTCTATCGCTTGCTCGCCGATCTGGTTGTCTTGGTGCATTTCGCATTCGTCCTGTTCGTTATCCTCGGCGGATTTTTGGTCGCGCGCCGGCGTCGCGCGATGCCACTTCACCTCGCAGCGGCCATCTGGGCCGCGCTCATCGAATTTAGCGGCTGGATCTGCCCGTTAACGCCGCTCGAAAACCACCTCAGGGCCAAATCAGGAAGCGGCGGATACCATTCGGACTTCGTCGCCCACTACATCCTGCCGATCCTGTATCCCGAGGGATTGACGCGCGAGACGCAGACCGCGCTGGGGACCTTGGTGGTCGTAACCAACCTGGGAATCTACGCTTGGGTCCTACGACACAAAGCGGGACGTAACACTTATTGACCAGCAAACGCAGCAGGCGTGATCCCCTTGTGGTCGCTCGACCCCCGGGGGCCGGCCGGGAAGGCAACGCCGAATCCCGTAACACGAAACCTATTTGAACGCCGAATTGAGCAGCCAGGCCAAACGGATTCCGGCTTGGGCCAGCCGGGTTTGCACCACCGCACGGGCCAATTCCACGTACTGGTCAGAAAGCTCGACCGATTCGCCGAAACTGTACGCCCGAGTGCGAACCAGCATCAGCGACTCGTCGGTCCACTGGTGCGGACCTCCGCTTTGCCAACGAAGACGTTCTTCCTTGGTAATGGCCGCCCCGAGCCGCTCAGCCAGCTCTGCGGGAGTACCGGGTTCCATCTCCACCAGGTTCGTGTCCCAAAAATAATGGAGGTTGGTCGACTGCCCCCGATAACTTACCTTGATCTCGGTCCCACCGCGATCCTTCAACCTGCCGGCGTGGAGTGGTTGATGCATATCGCCGACTAGATGTGCCACGTAGCGCAGGGCCAGGCGCCTGATGATTGTCGGAGTAGTCTTGTCGGTGAGATTGGCAAGAAACCACTTCAGAGCTTCAACCATGCAATCGCGTTCCGGACAGTCGCGGGCCTGGTCATAGCCCTCGGCATTCTCGGCGATACTGACGTAATGAAGCGGGTTAAGGTCGCCAATGCTCCTCCCTTCGTGGTCCGGCCAGACCGCCGCATCGGCCAAGGTCGTGCCGGCGGGGAGTATCTCTTGAATTCGTTGTCGTGTCTCCTGGGTGAAATTAGCTTCCGCGATGAGAGCCACTACTCGATGGCCCCTGTCATGCCAGGCGAATGCCGAAGAAACAGTTACCGATTGAACCAGTAGAAGAGTCGCGATGGCGCAGCCGGTCAGCAGTGCTTTGGCAGTCGGCATAAGCGAATTTGTACGTTTACGGTTACCGGTTGTGCAGTTCCACGGACAAGCCTATGGCACCGTCCAGTACACCCGTGGAGTGCAATCTCGAGAGGGAGACCCGGCCTTGGCCGGGTCTCGAGTCGAAAGGTCGAGAAACCACAAGGGAAATCAAACGCTGGATTTTCATCTAGGGCTTCTTCGATCCGGCGCTTTCTTTCGTTGACGGCGCCGGCGTCGTGCTCGGGTTTTTCGTTTTCGTCTCTGGGCTTGCGGTCTTCGGTTTCATCCGCCTCAAGGAAGTCGCCACCAACTTATGGTCTTTTTCAGAGTACGTTACTTTGACTTGTTCCCCAATCTTGAGAATCTCGAGCGTATCTTTTGCCGCATCCTAAGTCACGAAACTTTTTTCCTCTGAGGCGCTTTTCACGGAAACCGTGCCGGCCTTGGCGTCCAACGCGCTGATCTCGCCCCTTAGCCGTTGAGGTTTCGCCGCCCGAGTTGTTCTTGCCTTCTTGTCCGCTGGCTTCTTATCCGCGGTGTTCTTTCCGCTTTCGGGAGCGGCACTCTTCGCCGGCGTGCTATCCGCGGCTAAGCCGGCCCGCGGCGAACTTGTGAGAAACAACAGAACCATAAAACCGCACAAGAATATTCTCACCAATCTACCTCCTTGCGAATTAATCCGGGCATGGAGGCTTCCTTGTGCCTTCGACACATCGTTAAAAACAACTGTAGCAAGTTCAAAAGCGTTTGTGGAGAGAAGAGAATGAATCGTCTTTTTTGTCCACGTGGAATACTTGGAAAAACCCGATGAAGTTAGCCGGCGAGAATCCTTGCTCTCAGGTTTCGAGAACTTCCAAAAAGATCCAAAAAATAGGGTTCTGCGACTCCGCCGAAGGGAGGCGAATAAAAAGGTAGGCGCCATCTCCGTCTTCGGGGAAAACGAACGCCGCGGATCAGGACTTGGGGCTCAACTCGACTTTAACCGGTTCCTTCTTCTCATGAGGCTCAGCCATCATCGTCGCCGGTTTGTGCACGGTCACCAACGGCTTCCGCCGAAGCTCCTGCTCCCGGGCCTTAATGGCATTGAGCCGCTCTTGGAACCAGGTATTCGCGGGCCAGTTCCAGTTTTGATCAGCATCTGAATTGATCATCGGCTGCTTCATGGCAATTAACATATAAAGCCGTGAGCAATCTTCGTACCAAAATTGCACTCCTGAACTTTCGAGGGAAAATTGATGCAGGACCCGATACGTCGAACAAATTTTGCCAAATCTTGCCCTCGGCCGACAAAATCCTGTCGGTTTTGGCAGGGGACTTTCGACTCCGGCATACGCTTTCCTCTTGTTCAGATCACCGCAGCGGGCGGAGGGCCAACTTTGCATCGGAACGTAGGCTCGCCTATAGCGCAAGACACCAACAAGAGAATGGAAGCGGTGGGTAGGAAAAACTCGATCAGAGAGAAGGCAATGAAATATTCACGGTGGAAAACGCCTTTTGGAGGCGCGTGGTTGGGGCTGATATTTGCCTTGTCGTTCTTTGGCTTGGGCTTTCAATGCGACGACTCAAGTCGAGCGGCCGGGCACTCCGCTGTCCATCAGAGGCAAGGTCCTCTCATTGAAGGAATCCGAACTGATGGTCGCCGGCCCGAGCGGCGAGGTCAAGGTTTCGCTGGCGGGCAAAACGGTTATCCGCGGCGAAGTTGCGATCAAGCTCTCCGAGATCACCCCGGGCATGTATCTCGGGACCACCGCAACCAAGCAGGCGGACGGCAGTTTCCTGGCTTCAGAAGTCCATGTCTTCTCCGAGGACCAGCGCGGCACCGGCGAGGGGCACCGCCCGCTGGGGTCGGCGCCTCAAAGCGGAGCGACGATGACCAACGCCAACGTCGAGCAGGTCGAGGACGTGATGGTGCGCGAGGTGAAGGGACGGCTGCTGAAACTCAAGTATATAAGGAGGAGAGGTCAACGTTCTGGTGCCACCGGACATTCCGGTGGTAAAGCGCGTCCTCAGTGACCGCTCGCTGTTCAAACCGGGTGCCGAGGTCTCCGTCACCGCGACTCAAGGTGCAGACGGCACACTCACCGCATCCCAGATTACCGTGCGCGCGGGGGCGAGGTGATGGCGGGCGAAACTAAGGCGGACGAGCGGAGGTTTTCAGTCGTTTCGGCCAGGCAGCATTGGCCTCGTGATGATTGTGGTGCCCGGAGCCGGACTCGAACCGGCACGGACCCTTCCGGGTCCTCGGGATTTTAAGTCCCGTGTGTCTACCAATTCCACCATCCGGGCGTAAATAATTTCAATAACTTACAGCTTGTGCCGCGTCAACCGCATTTCCTTGTATAACCTGCGTTGACACTTTGAACGCGTCCCGTAGGTGTTCATCCTTCATGTTAACGTAGGCGTTGCTCTGCTGAATCGAATGGTGTCCCGCCGCCGCCATGATTGCCTGTTGGGCTATGCCCTGCGTCGCCCACCGCGTGATCGCCGTATGCCGGAGGTCATGCAGCAAGTGTAGGTCCGTTACCCCCGCCTTTTCCTTTGCCAACTCAAAGGCCGTGCGAACACTCGTCATGGGCCTGCTGTTCCTGGTGAATACCCGGCTCGATACGCCGCTCGATATGCTTGAGACTTTCCTCTGCTCCGCCCTTAGCTCGTACAGCACGGCTCGCAGTTCCGGCGATATGGGAACGGTCCTGTTCTTTTTCTCTTTCACGTAGTCCGCCGGTAGCCGAATAAAACCCGCCTTCTCGTCAACCATGTTCCACGGCAGTCTCAAGACTTCGTTTGCCCTCATCGCCGTTTCATAAAGGGCTATCAATACCCGTTGCGCCGGTCGCGACATGCTCGCCAGTAGCGATCTATATTCGCCCTCGGACGCTACCCGCTCGCGCTTGCGGCTTTTTTCCGACTTCAACTTGACGCTAGGCGCCGCTTCGATGATGCCATCATCGGCTGCTAAATTTAACAGGTAGCGCAAGAACGCCAATTTACGGTTCACGGTGGGGAACTGTATCTTTTTTTCTACCTTTACCGGGTTTCCGGCGTCATCACATTTCCCGCTGCCATCGTCAAACTCGACGGGCTTCCCGCGTCTCATAATCGGCTGAGTTATCCTCTTCGCCGCGTATTCCATGATGGTGCTGCGCTTGATGCCGGAAAGCAGCATACCGCCGAAGTACGGCGCAAGCGTCTTGAAGGATCTCTTTTCCCGTTCCACTCCGCCTGCGTGCTTTTCCGGGTCGATCTTGTTCTTGAAGTAGTCATCCGCCCACTCAGAGAACGTGATGCCTTGCTTCTGCGGTTCTGGTTCGGCGCCAAAGTCTTTGCCCTTGACGTTCTCGGCAAGTAACAGCGCCAGCGCTTCCTTTGCCGTCCTCAAATCGCCGCCAAGCGAAAAAACTTTCCGCTTGCGCTCGCCTTTCCACATGCATTTGAAAATCCCGTAGAACTTCGTCCGCCACTCTCCCGCCGCAGTCTGATAGCTGCGCTCGTATAGGTGCGCCACCCGTTTCACTCGCTTGAATTTTTGCTCCATAGTGTCCTACCTCCCTTTTGTCTTCGCCTTGCCCTCAAGCTCAAGAAGCAATTTCAGATTCGCGCCTCGCGGTCGATTGACCCCCGTTTCCCATCGGGCAACCGTATGGCGCTGCGCTCCGATAAGCTGCGCAAGTCCTTCCTGCGTCAACTTCAAAACGACTCTTAACTTCCGAACTCTGTTAGGCGTCATGGTGCCTTTGTATCAAATGGTACGGAGCGAGTCAAACCGAAAATCGGGGGTACTTAGACATTGGCCGGGTTCGTGATCGTGCGCCATGGGGCAAATGCGGCGGCCTAAGCCGGTGGGATAATCCATCTAAATCCATCCGGTTTTATGATTGCAATATGGGTATGCCCGCCGATGCCCAGGCAATCAGGATCTAGTTTGCGTCCAGCAGCGTCGGCGCATGCCGCGATGTAGTTATGTGCCAGTTCAATAACGTCTGATTCTGACAACGACTGCTTGTTCCTGAATTTTATAAACCCCCCGCTTCGAAATCGTACAAGGTCTGGATTGTCTGTGTGTAGTAGCCCATTAAACACTATCTCGGAACCGGCGAGTTTCATATCCGTCATATCTGGCAGATATTCCTTAAATTCTAATTGCGGCGGTTGAAGCTTTTGCTTGTTGTGCAGCAACGTAATATCCGCCATAAACGGTTGTTTCTGATGGTAACCAGCGAATAGAATTTTGACGATAAGACCCTGTTTGCCGAAATCTTGGAACTGTTTTATTTGACCGTTCTTTTGAGCTTTGCGCAGCGAATCGATTGCCGATTTCCCAAACTTCCTTACATATCGTTCTGCGGTAGTAAAGTGGTCGATTAAAAGTCCGTTGGTGATTTTTGCTATTGCATCCGACACGCTAAAAGTTGTCTGCGCATCCTCTTGAATAAATGTCACTCCGGTGAGGGCATAGGCGACTATCCCACCACGTTGTTCAATTCTAAAAATTTTCTGCTGACTGTCGGTAATCTCTAATCCCCGGATATTGCGCCGCAGACCATCGGCGGCGATGACAAAGCCGTCTTGCGTGTGTATTCTTATCACCGCCGTGCCAGACACGTTCGCCCCAATCGGATAGCTAACCGTGATATCCCGGCCTAGAAACGGATCATATTCATGGCCGAAAAAACAGTTTTTCTGCATTTAGACACGACCCCGTCATAGCATTCATTGGCGCTCTAGTCGAAGGTAATTCTTTTCGCGCTACGACGCGCTACTGCTGCGCCAACCCAATTCAACCCCCCCGGCACGCCGCCAAGACTACGCTCCGCCCGCTTGATGATCGCGGCGGCCTGATTATTGATACGTATCAATAACTGTCGCCGTCACTGTACCTCGATCTCATGTTGCTTACTCGACTCACTCGCCGGGCCGTCGCCGCTTCTTCGATGTCGGATCGGTTTGTCCCGCTTTGGGTCGAAGTGTTTTCGTCTCAACGTCAACCTCGGCCCACTGTTCCGGCGATGAATCGCTCAACGTTGGGACACTAGTGTGGCAAAGTGAAAACTCATAACGCCCTCCGTTTGCTGCTGCCTGAGCCCCACGAGGCAATACTTCCGATCGATCTGAAGGCCCTCTGCGTGCTCGCCATGAGCTCCCTGCGCTCGGCCTGGAGGCGTCTCAGGTCCGCAACGTTGGTGCTCCAGCTCACACCGTCGAGAGATTTCAGCACAACTTCAACACCGCCGACCTCAATTTTCTTCAGCAAGGTTTTCTTGCTCATCATCATCATGCTCCGGCGCGCGAGCAGGCCATCGGATTGACCGCCGACGGCTCCACCCGCGAACCGGAGTGCCCAGCCGTCCGCGAGGTGGCCAGTAGTCCCGTGGTTCGTCACGCCACGGGGTTGGCAAACCCGGCCCGCGACAAACCCGCGACGGAACTACTCGCGGGAAGGAGGTCGCGCGTGACCAAACGCGCGGCGGGCCGGGAACTTTTTCGCGCTTTGACGCGCGAAGTCTTAAACTGCTTCGTTCAATTCGGTTTCGGTCGTCGGCTCGCTTCCTGGCTCCGTGTTGAGAGCAACGCCGATGCCATTGCCGATCTGCATTTTCAGGATCTGGCCGTATGTTTTTTCCTGGTAATCCTTGCTGAATTTTTCAAACTCAAGCGGCCAAATCCGAGCCATCCGCGTGGAGAATACGCGCATGACCTGGCGGATGCCGACGGTCCGAAACGATTGATCGCGGCCCGAGTCTTGAGCCAACTGCCTGACCCGCTCTAGTTTTTCTTGATGACCCGCCAGAGTGGCGGCGAAGCCTTCGAGGTGAACGTCTATCTTCCGCGCCTCTTCCAAAACATCCTTCGCCAATTTCATCGCATCGCGCCATCCGAGATAACGCGCAAGGCCGACCTGTTCGGCTTCTAATGCTTCGAACCTCCGCCGCCCTTCGTCAACGGCTGATTGCGAATCTTCTAGCGCGAGACTCGCTTCTACCTGCGCGGCTCTCGCTCTGCTGAGTTTTTCCGCCGCTTCCGCGTCTCCGTCCGCCGCGCTGAAAGCGTAACTGCGTCGCTGTTCGATCGCGGCTTCTAGCGTGGCGGTATGCCTCCCGCGTTCGGTCTCCATTGATTTGATTTTCCCGCGCAGAATGCCCAACTCCTGCTCGACTGCCTCAAGCCGCCGACATTTCCTTTCCGCCTCTGCCATCTCCGCCTGCACTGCGGCTAGTACCGGGTCCGGCGGAGCGATGTCCGGCAACTCAATCTCGGCCTTCGCCCCCCCGTTGGTTTTTTCCTTGCTTTCTTTCTTCATAGAACTCCCCCTTTTTTTAACTGTCGTCCGATGTTAGTCCGTTGATTCTGCCAACTCGCACCTTCTCTTCATGCACTCAAAGATAAGCCTCGCACCGTCGAGCGCTTCGCCGGGATCGTGAGCAAGGCCCGCGCGTATCGCGTCCTTAACCCACCGCTTGCCCTCAAGGTCGTTCATGATGCCTTGGGCAAACTCAAATGCCTCGCCGTTGATCGGCCCTTTTATCGTGGTCTGCTTGCTCATGATGAAACCCCCCTTTTCTTGTCGTTCCGGTTGTCAGTCGTTGATTTGAATCTGAGGCAACAAATCGCGCAACGCTTGAGAACTCAATCGCCCTGACGCATAGAGCGCGGAGAGAGCAGGATAGCGCCGCCGCGCAGCGTCGAAAGCACGCGGATAGTTTTCGGAAACAGAACCGGCCATGCCCTGGATACTTATTTCGGCCCGCGTGTAGGCGTCGAATTTTTCGCTGACCGCCTTTTGCAAAATGTCGGGATAGCTTCGCAGCGCTTCCGCCGCTTGCGAAAGCTCGATGAAGCCAAACTCATCCCTCGGCAAACCGAATAAAAGATTCGCGATTTGGATGACGGCTATCGGCTCATGCACGGGTGGCGTCCAGGGTTTCGTGGTCACGTCGGCCACTGCCGGCGGAGGCTGAGTGTCCGTGACCATGACCGGCCCGAACGGGTCTTGTTCGAGCGCTTTCATTCTCGGATCATGCTGTGCGACGCGCTTCCGTGCTTCGCCCTCAGTGATTTTGAATTCCGACATATACGCCCTGGTCCTTTGCCGGAACTCTTTCACGTCCTCGGCAACCGCCGCTCTCGCTTCCGTGATTACAGCTTTGACCGCTGCCCCGTAGTCCTTCATGCTATGCTCCGTCATGTACTGCCGCGCCGCTGAATCAACCGCTGCGCCGCCGTTCGGATTTCCGTCGGCGTAACTTACGATCTCCAAATTTGTGTCCATTATTTTATCTCCTTTGCTGGTTTGGTTTTCGTTTGCCTGTTTCTGTTTATCTTGATTTTCATCGTCGCTCCGCTTCACCACCTCGCAACGTGCGAGAAACTTCGACCCGCTGCCGCGTCGGACGACGCAAAGCCCCTTGTCTTCAAGATGTGATATCACCGTCAGTTTGTCTCCCGTATCTATACCCCCCTTTCGTTACGCTTCTTGATTCGTGTCAAGTTTTCACGCTTCCCCGCCGCGAAACCGCTCGGTTAATGGTAAGATAGCCATAAGCCCAAAACTGCCCAAAATTCCCCAATGAAATCAGGCCGCCAGACCCCCAAATTTCCGCCGACCCGGACTTCTTAGCGAGTCCTTGAGATAGGCCCGCTCTTTCAAGTAAAACTCGATGACACTTCGATACGGGATGACGACCTCGCTTCGGTCCTCGTATCGCTCCGTTTCGGAATTGCGCCACTGGCACGACAAGGCCCGCTCAAAGAACCCGCGGCTGTCCTCGATCTTGCCACGGAAAATATCTACCAGGTCGTCAACGCTGCGCTTGCGCTTGAGCATGAGCTTTTGAAAATCTTTGAACCTGACTTCACTCGATTCGGTCATCACAAACCCCACGGTCCCCGATCGCCCCGGCTCGTGCTGAAAACGCCTTCGCTGAAAAAGTTCCAGTCGGACATTGAGTGATCGTCGATGCCTTTGTTGTTCTCGATCATCTCGCTGATGCTCGCCGCGCCGCCCTCGAACGCTGCTCGTATCGCTCCCGCTGTGGCATTCGCCCAATCGTCGTGGTCGCCGCTACCGCTCCCGTGGTCGATCTTTCCCCCTCGCCATATCAAGCCGAGCAATTCAGATTCCATCTTCTCGCTGTCGAGCAGCACAACCCGGCCCGCGTTCAACCGTGGTTCGAGTGCTTCGTAAATTTGACTCTTGGTCAATTCCGACACGCGGTAAGCGATGCCCTCGTTCTCGAAGGCAGCGCGAAATGTTTCGCCTGCATATCGATCGCCCACCACTGAAAAACAGCGATACTCTTTCAGCACCTTGGCGAATTTCGCGACGGCCCTACGCGGGTCAAAAGGCGGCTTCGGTCCCTGATTGCCGACGCAATCAAGCACGGCCCGGCCCGTTTCCTTGTCGCCCTCAAGGTGCGCGATTCCTAGCGTCGCGTCGTCGCTTGAACCGCCGGACATATCGACAAAGCCGGCGTAGTCAACATCCGGCCTCGGCGGTCTCGCTTTCGTTCCCCGCTCGATTGCGTTTTCGATCATCTCGATTGAATAGGCGGCGCCCGCCGGCAATCCGCCCTCGCACAGGTGAAGTCTCCTATACATATGCGATGGTAGCCGCTGCTTTTGCTGCTTGAGATATTTTCCGCCGTCTTTCCAAGAATCCATCGAAGGGTTCGCGCGTCGCTCCGGCTCTACGTCGGCAAAGTCCGGGTCGGTTGTCTTGGTCGAAGTGTAAGCGCTGAAATACATGCGCGGGTCGTCGCCCCTCCATCCGCGTTGAATGTAATCGTAAAGCGGTGTTCCCGGTGTCCAGAAAAGCGTGTTATAGGAGCAAATCCAGGTAAGACTCTCGCGGGTCGGGTCGGGCGCGAGCGCTTCCAAAATTCTATAATCCTTCAAAGTATGAATTTCGTCGTGACCGTAGAAATCAAATTTCCCACCATGCGCGCCGGAGAAGTCTTTCCCCGGTCGAATCTCAAGAACCCCGTCGCCGTCCCTGCGGAGAACCGCTTTGTCCCTGATGTCGAGCAGGTCCGAAAGCATCTCGTTCGCTCGTATCAGCTTCTTTGCTAAGTCCAAATCCTGCCCGGCTTGGTCCTCGTCGGTCGCAACTAAAAGCGCCGTCACGCCGCCCGGCACGGTCCAATTGAGCAGCGCGTGCAACGATGCCAGAACCAAGTCCAGGCTCTTGTCGTTTTTCTTTCCGCGCAGGAACAGCGCCAGTGTGTAGAGCAACCGCCCGGCTTCGTCCTCGGTCAAGAATACGTCGCGAAAACACTTCGCCCGGTAAGGTTCGATCACTAGCGGCGAACCGTCCAACCACTTAAGCAGTGCAAAGAACGCCATAGGATCGGATCGCCCCTTCGGTTTGCGTCGTCGCGCTACTCGCGTCATTGCATCGCCCCTGCGTTATCCGGCGTCGCCAATGGTAAACCATTGCCCAGCCGTTGATCGTTCGATGCCGGCCCGCCTTGTTGCGTCGCTGCCTGTTTCTTTTCCGTGTGCCGGATTCTCTTCGCCATCGAATCGAACGCGCTCCGCGTGTTCCTTGCTCCGGTTGCCGGCAGTCCGTCGAAGGCCCGCTTCTCGGCAGTCTCAAGGGCGTTGATTAAACTCATGCAATCCAGCGCCAAGGGCATGACCCGGTTGGTTCGCTTGTTGATTAAACTCCGCCGCTCGCTGATGTTCGGCATGACCCTGTTGACAATGATCTGCTTCGCCTCGACTATCGCCCAGGCCCGCCGCCGCCCGATGTCGTATGACTTCCCGCAGTGCTTCCGGTAACTGGCCCGCTCCGCGAGCGTCGCCTTGACTTCCCGGCGCCGTCTATCTTTAGCAATGCCCACGCGCTTGGCTTCCCTCAACGCGGTGTAGAATCCGCTCCGCTGATAGTTGCGCTTCTTGCGCTCCGGCTCGGCTTTAACCGCCGCTATCGGCTCTCTTGCTGGCAATCCATGCGCGCCCTGATGTTCCATCCCCGTCACGTCCATCGCCTATCCCTGCGTCAATCGCCCTCGACTTAAACCCATCGTTGCTGATCTCCGGCCCGATCTCGCGACCATCCACCACCCGCAAAACGTCCCTTGCTGCCATCTGCGCGCCATTCATGCTTGCCTATCCAACCCGTTCACAGGATGTTCAGTCCCGTGCGCCTTCCCGTTTCCGCTTTTGTTATCAAGCGGTTGACTCATAGCATTGATGCCCCGTTGAACCGGCGTTGACGCTTGGATTCGACGCCGGACCTCGGCCTTGCGCTGGGAGCCTCGGCGACGTTCATTCAACCACTGCGCAAGCTCATCTTCGTCGTATCTCCAGGTCGCGTTTTTCGGCGAGTCCGACACGTTCACGCACGGGATTTTCCCCTGTTTGCTCATCCTGCAAAGCTGGAACTTTGAAATCCTCAGCAGGTCGCAGACTTCTTCGGGCTTCAGTAGCGCCTTCATATCTTAGCTTCTTTCGGCTCGCTCATTGCCGCAACCTCAACTCCCTCAGCACTTCGCGCCCCGGCCTCCATCTTCCTCGCGTCGATCTGTCGTAAATTCTCCGGGCACGGTGAACACGCTCGCTACAGGCGCCCTGGCATACAAGCAATCCCAGGTCCGCATGGTATACGCCCGCTCGCTCCGGGATGACTCCACTGCACAGCGGGCAAATCCTATCCGTTGAGCTTTCCTTCGGGGCGATTTTTTTGGTCGATTCGCTCATGGCTTCAATTATTGATACGTATCGAAAACCTTCTTTCCGGCTCTCATGTCGTTTTTGCGCAACTCCAACAGACTCGGAAGTTCTTGCCTTCGCTATTCGTGAACGGTGTCCACTCGCGACCGCAGTTCCAGCACACTTCGTGACGGTGCATCTTGTCCAGGAGCGCCTTGGCCTCTTGACGGTCCTGCTCGGTCATAGGTGCTTTGTCCGCGCGCCTCACCTGCGGTCGATCATCTTCTGTCCAGCGGACTTCGAACTTGTTCAAGCTCATGTGATAAACTCCCAGCCGTCATTTTCATTTTCTTTTTTTTTGGCGTCGTCCCGCTTCCCTTTGCTTGCCAAGATTCGTGTCCCGGACTTTGACAAAAAAGATTCATGTCCATTCGTGTCCCATTCGTGTCCTGACTCAACGGGACTTGAATCTTTCCCTATGTTTTTAAGCGGCTGAGTCTGGTTTTCGGATTCGTGTCCCTGGATTGTGCCCCCCCTTATAATCCCCCCAGGACTAGAATCACGTGACTGGTCGATTTCGACGCTTAAAGAACTTGCCAATTGGTAACGGAATGGTCTGCCTTTTTTGCCCTCGCCGGATCGTTCCATTTCGTCGCCTCGGAACATCTCGCGCAGAGCTTTACTGACGATTATGCTTTTCATCGGAACACCAGCTCTGATCTGTTTTTCAGTCAACTCGACGTCCTCGGTTTCGAGCAACTCGCGGATTTTCGGCTTAGCGTCCTGGATCTCGGCAGATTCCCGGCTACCCTTGATTTCTAGCCAGCCGTTATGATTAAAGCCTATCGCCACCTCGTCAAAATTCCCTTGGCCGTTGCGCTGGTCGGTTCTAAAAATCCGCCGTGTAGAGTTAGGCAAGATTTTAAGATGCAGATACGATTGCACTTGTCCTCTGATCGCCGTTGACCCGACGGCGGAATCGAAGTCGGCACGGTCGCCCTTGCCGGCGTGGTGTAAGAAAAGTACATGCACGTCCTTCGCCGCCGCCGCGTCGAGCATTGGCGCGCTTTTATTGACGACTTCTGAATAATCGTTGATATTTTGAATTCTGAAAAATTTCTGAAAGGTATCGATGATGATGAACTTGACTCTATGTTTCTCGATCTGCGCCACAATCCAAGCGACGTAATCAGCGGGTGCGGCGCCCACATGAATGAAAATCGGATCGGTAGCTTTCATGCCCATTTTCTTGAATGCGTCTTTTATCTCTCTCGCGGGTCCGTCCAAGTACGCATATGCAACCGCGCATTGCTGCGTTGCGCGGTCGAGAAACGGCAAGCCCAGTGCAATCGCTAGAGCCAAGTTAACTGCAAAAGTTGTTTTCCCGATTTTCGGTTGTGCTACTAGAATCGATGAGCCAGCCACGGGTAGGCATTCATCCCACACATATCTAATTGCCTCTTCGGGTTCTTGTAGAATCTGCTCAGCACTCAAGAACTCAGGCCATAGATTTTTTTGTACCTGTTTATCGATGTCTGGCGTAAACAACGGCGCGGCTTCGACCGCTGCGAGCAAATCGTCCTTAGAACATTTCTGAAGATAGTCAGAAACGTCGCCGCCTGGCGGTAGGTCCGGCAACGCGACGATCTTAATGGATCTTGCATAATCCTGAATAAATCGCGCGACTGTTGCGGCGTGTTTGCGGCCAGGTTCATCGTTGTCGGGGAGGATAACGACGTTTTTGCGGGCAAAGAATGGATTGAACGATTCCGGCCACTTTCCGTTATGCTCGCGGTCGTCACCGATTGCGCCCCCCGGATTCGTTGTCGCCGTGATGCCAATGGATTGAAGGTTGTCAACGTCTTTCTCGCCCTCGACCAGATATACGGTTTCGGCTCTGACAACTTCAGGTAGGTGATAAACAACCCGGCGTGCTCCGCTCAGCCCGTTGCGCCACGTCTTTTTGTCTGCGTCGAAACTCTGAAAGAAAAATTCCTTTGATTCCGTCCGACACGAGCGGAAAAGCGGCGACCTCTTTTCGTCGGTATAAATATATTCCTTGACGACGCGGCCCTTCGGCGGCGATTGTTTTTCGCTGGTGGAGGATTCTCCCGCTAAATCCCGGAAGGTCAAGCCCACGGCTTCGATGACGGCTTTCGTGTCGCACCCGGCCTGGCACTTGATTAGAATTTTTCCACTGTCCGCCTTGGCAATTGATAGCGAATTAACCCGGTCGTCATGTACGGGGCATCGCACTTTCCAGCCTTTGCCGGCGCGCTTCGGACAGTCGAACTTTTCAAGAACAGCTTGGATGTTCACGCTATTCCGCTCACATTGAAATCTTGATACAAATCAAGATTGCACGCCGCGATTGCTCTCGATAACGCCGCGGTCTTTGATTTGTTTAAGACCTTCGCGAAGAGCGACCCGCGCGAAGTCGGAAATTCTCAACGAAAACTTCTGCCCCTGCTCGCGCAATTCCTTCTTGTCATCTTTCGTCACTCTTAGAACGAGCTGCTCCCGATATCCTGTGCGCATTTTTAACGCTCCTTCGATTTTGTGTTGCAATGCAATTTGATTGATTATATCCTGGCTTCATGCGGTTTACGGACGACGGAACAAGCCGTAAAAATCAGGGACTTACGTTACCATCGGAAGTCAGAAGCGGTTACGTGAATATGCAAAGCCTGACCGGCGTGCGACTATGGGAGCTTGAAGAAAAGACGCGAGCGTTCCATCGCTACGATTTCGGCATAATACCTGACCCGTACATTCCCGAACTGCACTGGAACAGAATCGTCGCCGAATACTTTCCGGGCTGCGGCAGGTTCTCGATGAAGGAACTGGCGAAGGGAACGCCTTATAGCGATTGGCGCAGCTTAAAACGCGCTATTACCGCATGCGGCTCGGAGGTTCATTTTTTTTGTGACGGTCCTATCTGGGCAACAGCGCAAAACTCCTTTGACGCGGGCATCACACGTGTTATAGAAGCGCAGCAGGAAAGAGAGCAGGAAACCTATTTCAAAGCCACCTTGTGTGGTTCTAGCTCTATACGGTGAGACGATGAATACCAACGGCAGACGCAAGATTAAGTTTCTCAGTCGCAAGGAAGGGCGTAAGCTCCTCGACAAACAGGCTCGCCACTATCTGCGGATGAGCGGGGAGGAGTTCGTCCGCAAGTGGAACGCAAAAGAATTCGACGATCCCGACCGGCCTGAAGTCATGCAGGTCGCTTTTCTGATACCCTTTGGCGGGTAAAACACCTCACCAAGCTGTTCGCAATTGCCTTGATCCGCTCAATCTGGCGGTATCATGCGTGACCCGCGACGTTCTAGTCGTCAGCGGGTCGGACATAAACAAAGTCGAATCTCTCGCCCTCAACAGAGGGAGTCCTTCAAGATTGAAAAACAAACGGCTGTACATGACGATTAAAATGCAGTACCGAGTCACGAACGCCGAAGGCGTAAAAGGTCCGTGGAAGGTATCGACGGCAGCTTACTTCTATGCGTTGCACGATGCCGAGCAGCGTGAGCTTATAGCTTTTCACTGGCACCCGGAAACAGAGGGGCAGAAAGACCCGCATCTGCATCTTTACGGTGCGTCGAACGTCGCGGCTTTCCTGGAAAAGGTCCATCTGCCAACAGGCCGTATTTCGCTGGAGCAGTTTTTGAGGTTCTTAATTGTGGAACTCAAAGTGAAGCCGTTAAGGAACGATTGGGAGCATGTACTCCGAAGGACAGAAGGTCCTTACGTGCAGCATCGAAGCTGGCATTGATAACTTCCCCGTATAACCGGCGTTGAACAATTTGACGCAATCCTAACAACAATCCGCCGCGCTCGACGATTCTATAAACAATTTACAAAAGTCAAAAAGACAAACAAAAACGGGAACCTATCGCTAAGTTCCCGTCTCTGCTGAAATTCCCGGAAAGCCGCTTACCCGGATTTTAAGTCCCGTGTGTCTACCAATTCCACCATCCGGGCCGCAATTAGAAAACAATAAGTTAGCGCGTCTATCCCGTCAAGCTGCACTTGTTGGTTTTTCATTTTTAAACCATTTTAAAATCACGCAGCTGCTACCCCCATTACTTTTCCTTGGCTCGGCGGGTCCATCAGATCGCGGAACGGCGCCACCATCTGCTCGTCGAGGAAGTTCAGGTAGTTGTCGTGCACGTTGCTTGGCTTATGGCCGCTCCACGCCATGACGAAGTCGCGGGGCTTTCCCATCGTCGTCCATCTGCTTATTGCCGTCCGCCGGAGATCGTAAGGCCGGGCATGGTGGACCCGACAAGCAAGGCGCGGCGGCGGGCCGAACAATTGCGGCGAATAATTATTCCGCAATGGACAGCCCTTGCGTGGAAAACTTTCGCGCGTAATTGCTCTACGAACGGAGATTTTATTTACTTTTCAATGCGTCAGGCAGTTGCGCTAATGGACTCGCCATGGCCGGTGTCCCGTCATGGTTAAGCAGCCCGGTGTCGGCCCGGCTAAACAACGCTGCCAGTACAATGTCGCGATCCTTTGGCTCAACCGCCTGTTCCTTCACGAGCGACAAAAACATGTGAGTAAGTTGGAGCCGTTCGCGGGCGTCCCTTGAGAGATGGATCGAACTTGTGGGCGGCCTGACGAATAGGTTTATGAGGTAACCCACAATCGATAGAGCGACGGCGATCAAAATCGCCGCTTTAATAGTTCCAGGTGTAACGTCTTTTTGCTTCAACAAGTCGGGCGGATTGTATAGCAGCCATGCAATTCCTCCGACGACTGCCGCAGTCAACAGTACCGAGCCAAACGTCCACCACCCTCCCGCATTTTTTGTAGGTGTCCCGGAGGTCCTGCCAGTACTTCGCGGGAGCATCTAGCCGTAGCTTCTCCTGGTACAACCCCTCCATTGCCTTGATTTTCTCTTTCGATTCCGTCTGGAAATTGTCAACCGCGCTCCCCCATTTCGTGTATGAATTGTCGAATTGTGTCTTACTTCCGTCCAGAAAACCCTTGATCTCGCCCTCCGACTTTGTCTTCCAGCTTTCGATATCGTCGGTGATGCGTTTGTAGTCTGATTCGAGACCATTACGGAATTCGCGGATATCTCCACGCAGGCTATCGAAGGCGGCGCGGTCCACGGCTAGAAAGCGGTCTAAAAGACCGGTTTTCTGAAACAGCGCTGCCGAGAGGACCCCGTCGAAATACTCGTTGGTCTTCATGTTTTGGAACCCGACTTGGTTTAGCAGGTAATCGACTGCACCGTCTGCCCTCTGGGGGTTCTCCTTATTTGTCGAGACCAGGAACTGGGCGGCGCGGGTGGATGAATAAATGGCTTGCAAAGGTTTATGGTGTAATGAATTGACGACGCGGACCAATTTTTCCCTAGCCGCGCTCTGATCCACCTGAGCCGCAACCTGTATATCGGAAGCAATAGTGTTGAAAAAATCGCGAAAGATACCTAAACGGCCCTGACTATTGTTGTCCCAAAACCGTTTCTCGCGATCAAAGAAATCTTTTATCTCGTGGTAGGTTACCAGCGTTTTTTGTGCAGCCGCTTCTGTCACGACCGCAATCTTTAGTCCTGCGACAATGGAATCCAGCTCTTTGTCGGTTACCTGAGCCATAGCAATTCCTCTCAGAGAATTTGACCTTTTGCTCTTGCGAGCACGGCGTGAGCACTAAAGTGGGTCCCACGATTTCGGCTTTCACATTTCTATCGTGGGTCTCGGCGGACTGGCGGGCCAGTTCGTCCATGCGCCTTGCTACCTCTTCGCGGGTTAACGAATTAGTCATGGCCATTAAGGTAACCCCTTATAAAACGGTACCGGCATTGTGTCATCCGGTTGTTGGGGCCAGAGTTCTAAGCTGTTCAAGAATTCGTTAAAGTACGAAGCGCTCACAACGAACACACTGCGATAGGACAAATCATGTCTCTTGCTCGTGGTGAATGTTTTGGCAAACCGTACCCACTGTCTTTTCTCAATTCCTTTAGGTGTTGCCGTAAATTCACCCGTTTCTGGTGAGACATCCGAGGGTACATAGTGCGCCGTGAACAGTGGCGCAGTAGTAACGATAACGGGAAGGAGCAAGAAAGGTAGAGACAGTTTGTTTAATAGCTGTGACATCTCATGGATATTCTGAACAAGAGCCTCCGTAGCGCGAATTACCAAACTGGCGTCCTTCTCCAACATTCTTTCGGATCTATTCGCGCTCACGATGCAGAACTCACAAGATGGTGATTCTGGGAACAGGGCCCGAGTTTCACATACGACGTCCCCTAGGTGCGCTCCAGCAGTATAGCTGCGACAGCTCAGGCATCGAAACTCGGATGTGACACCCGAGTACAATTCTTTACCTACGGGCAAAAGAAACGTCAGTGTGTCTTGTCGAGTTTTCTTGCATTCGACTGTAATTACGAACTGCTTATTTGTGGCGATGATATCAAGGAATCGGTCATCGTCCTTAGGTCCACGCCACGGAAATTCTGTGGTATGAACCTTCCATCCCTTTGAATTCCGAATCAACTGGGCCACGGCAGTTTGAAAAGGAAACCCACTCGCCTGGAGTGAATCTATCACTGATTTCGGAATCAACTTTTCATCACCGGGCATAGTTCTATCTCCAGCGGATGTTTAACCTATCAATGGCTCGTTCTTGGCAGCAACAAGCTCTGGTACGTCACTCTCTCGCCGGAGAGCCTTTCCATGAATTCCTGCTAAGTGATGATGCCTTTTTCGATTAAAAGCTTCACCAGCGCGTCGGATTGGGCAAGTGAGCCGAGATCAGAAGTTCTTCTATTGTCGTCGTGCTGCCTTTGTCTAGGTGTGCGATGTCGTCTCCTGCAAAATAAATCGCGTCCGCCGTAAATTTACCCGTTCGAGATCGCCCCCCCCTGGAACGTGGCTAAAACTTCGAACTGAAACCCGCCAGCACTATCAGCAAGATGCTTCGGGAGAGGAAAGTAACCGTGACGATCAGCAACGTTAATTGCAGGAATTTGGGGAGATGTAACGGCGCAGTCTTGCGGGCGCAGCGTTCTAACCCACCATCCCGTCGGCCTCGGCCCTTGAATGCTAACGTCCCGTTGCATGGCGATGGCTTTATACTTGACCCCTCGATGTTCGACCTCCAAAGACCGCAAGAGGAACGGCTTCTCCTTTGTGTTGATAAATTTCACCCAAAGCAGAAGCGCAAGTTGTTGCCGGTCGCGGTCAGACCAGCCAAGCCAGCCGTTTTGAAACTCCATTTGAGGGCTACCAAAGAAGCGCAGTAGAAATTTCGCTAGTGATTTCGCGCAAACCTCGCAGAACTTTACAACCCACTCTAGCGGGTTCATATTTAGTCAGTCGCTTTCCGTCTGCCTCTGCATCGCGTCCGAGAAAAATGTATGCAGCACGTCGGCCCACTGCCCGAGCCGCCTGGGCATCATCCCACTGTCAAACGGGGGCTGTCAATGAGGTTTAATGAGCGAAGCTCTACGACCGTGGCCTGAGACCAAAAAGCCGACTGCGGTTAGGGGTTTTTAACTCCCGGCTGTATGAGGAGTGGGACGATTGTCCCTAAAGGCGACATCCGATGGAAGCGCGACGCGGCTTATCCAGTGAGCAAATTTAGTGGCGAGGGCTTCTCGAAAAGGGGACTTCAGGCTGGCTAGCCGATTCTTGGGCACGAATGTGTTGAATCTATTGTCTCTTTTTTTCTGAATGGAGCTAACAAGCGACAACAGAACTACCGATTCTTCGATGCCGCGCCCGGCATCCGCTGGGAGCCAGAATGCACCCGCTAAATTTTGGTGCTCAAGATCTGTCTGATTACGTCTCCGGATATTGGGAAACTCGTCGATGCGATTCATCGGAATCAGGGGAGCGTAGAGGATGAAGGGAGTATCGTATTTCTCGTTCTGCTGGAGACATAAATCCAGTTTTCTTTCTTCGTGGATGTCGCAGGTTTGCGACAGCAGTATGACCTTCAATTTACGAGCACGAACCATGATTAGCTCATCGCCAGACCAAGCGTCAGCCAAACGGTCTTCTACCTGTGCTGCAAGCTCAGCGCCGTTTTGACGGAGAATAACGATCGGTGAGGTTTGCGGAAGATAAAGGCATGGGATCGCCTCAAAAATGTCGCCCTGGAATAACTTCCCCGTTTCTTCCTGACCCGCGTCGACGTAATACATGCCGCTCTACTCAGAGTCGTCCTCGATCTGAATCGAGAAATGTTGCGGCAAGGTGGCAGTAGGGATGGCGGCAATTACATCTTCGCTCACGCGAATGGACCCGGTAAAGGTAGGGATCGGTTCTTCCGAAAACGCTTGAATCGGGTGAATATACAGTTCGTCATCTCGCTCACTGGGATGCCCCGTCACTGGCCGGTGATATTCCCACGTACGACAGTATACTTCTTCGTACGCTTTACGGTCCTCGTCAGACAAGCCGGTTGTGCGGTAGTATAGGTCCGCGCCGCCAACGATCTGGAGCTGGAAAGGTTCTATATTTTCGAAGGCGGGCTCGCTTACATGCTCGTCCCCAAAGAGGAGATGGGGAATAACCCTTCTATTGTTAGCGGGCTCCGCGGTTGCCTGTGTTAAGGGAGTCCCCCGTCCCCCAGTACCGAACGGGATGAAAGCGTCGCCCGGTATCTTTTTGATGTCGATAGGTGGCGGGGTCCGACCGATGCCCTGAGAGGAAAACGATCCAACATCCGTTAAGTTCCTTGGATGCCTTTCAGAAAGACGCGCGAGGGCGTTTCGCGTAGAAGCGCGACTAAAAGAAAATATATCTCTTGCTGTGGCGGGCATTACGAATTAACCTCCACTTCGATATCGAGTGCGCTGAGGATCTTATTAATATATGTTTCGACATAGCCCGACAATTCCGAAGTAGGAGTTGCCTTCCCGTCCACGTTCATGGTAATCCTCAAATTGAGTTCTCCGTTTGTCATGCGGTCTAATACGATCGCTCCTCCTACATCGCCGATTTCTGACCCTCCGGGTAGATAGAAGGCAACGGCACCGTGTGCCCCGGCGGGAAGTCCTTTTGGCATCTTCGTAAAATTGCTCAGGATCGTCTTATAGTCGCCGGTGGAGACCGCAAACTGATATGCGGTGATTATCGTATGCCTCTCCGGTTCTACGGAGTTATCGATCTCATGAATTGCTCTCCAGCAATCGAGGACTAGTTGCTTCGCGTTCTCCGGGCCGATCGTTTCAAGGCTATGAAAGGTAATCTGAAGCGAGTCAAGCCGGAGCCGAGCAATAAAATTGCTCGGGGTAAAGCTATGAAGTGCGAGCGTAACGTTGCCGGTGTTTTGGCCTTCAATTCTTAAATCTTCCAACCGGGCACCGTACAGGTGAAGCGCGGCAAAGAACTCTTTGGACAATGCCGTTGACTTCTCCAGCAGCCCGAAAGCAGGAACGGTAAACTTGGCGGAATAGTCCGCCGATCCTTGCTGCGGTTTCGGGAGGTGAACAGCCATATACAACTCCACAATTCGCCCTTCAAGCCGCTTATTTTACCAAACTCCCCGTTTCCATGATAGTCGACCCGAGGCTGACACCCAGTGCTGCCAATGGCTCATACCATAGGGATGGTTTCCACTTCAACCACGGGCGGTTTTAAAACCATTTTAAAATTTTCTACACCTGAATGGACGGTAACCCGCGTTATTTGCGGAATATGCGGAATGTTGGGCCAGGCCAAAAGGTAAAAAACAAACGGGGAGTTACCAAAACCCCCGTCTTTTCAACCTCCTTCGTTTCTTAGAAGCAGTTTATTCTAAGTCCCGTGTGTCTACCAATTCCACCATCCGGGCAGGTCTACGTAAAGACGTAAGGCGTTAGGAGTGAAGGGTTAGGGGGAACCCCTGCGTCTCACCTCCTTGCGTGAGCGTAGCTTACACGGGTTGAGGCGGAATCTAAAGAAACAACGGCGCCAATACCAGCGTGATCGTGCTCAGTAGCTTGATCAATACGTGGAGGCTTGGGCCGGCCGTATCCTTAAATGGATCTCCAACCGTATCTCCGACCACGGCTGCTTTGTGCGTTTCGGATCCCTTGCCGCCGTATTGTCCCATCTCGATGAATTTCTTGGCATTGTCCCACGCGCCGCCGCTGTTGTTCAGAAACGTTGCCATCAATATTCCAGCGATGGTCCCGACCATCAAGAAAGCCGCCACAACCTCTGCGCCCATGCCGAAAAAAAAGCGGAAGATAACGCCAACGGTCACAGGCATAAAGACCGCAATCATACCAGGGAGCACCATCTCTTTGAGTGCACCGACAGTGACAATGTCGACGCAACGAGCGTAGTCCGGCTTGACGGTTCCTTGTAAGATGCCGGGATTCTCCTTGAACTGCCTTCTGACCTCATTGATCACGTAGTACGCCGCCTTCCCCACCGCGCGAATCGCCAGAGCTGAAAAGAGGAAAACCAACATGGCGCCCAAAAGCCCGCCGACAAAAACTTCCGGCTTGGCGATATTGACCGACTCCAGCTTGCTGCCATAGTGGGCGACCTCATCGAGATAGGCGGAAAACAGGAGAAAGGCGGCGAGGGCCGCTGATCCGATGGCATACCCTTTGGTCAGCGCTTTTGTGGTATTGCCCACCGCGTCCAGCCGGTCGGTCTTGCGCCGCACCTCTTCGGGCTGTCCGCTCATCTCGATGATTCCGCCAGCGTTGTCCGTTATCGGACCGAAGGTGTCCATGGCGAGGATGTAGGCCGCCGTGCCGAGCATGCCCATCGTCGCGACGGCGGTGCCAAACAAGCCTGCATGCGGCACGCCGCTCAAGTTGCCGAGATAATAGGAAGCCATGATCGCGACGGAGATCACGACCACCGGGATGGCCGTGCACTCCAATCCGACCGCAATGCCTGCAATGATATTGGTTGCCGGGCCGGTTTGGGAGGCCTCGGCGATCGACTTCACCGGACGAAACTTATATTCCGTATAGTACTGCGTGATGTAAACGAAGGCTTGCGCCATGGCGATACCGATCACGCCGCAGAGAAAAAAGTAGAACCAGGCGGATTCGGCTCCTGGGTGCGCCGCCGGATCGACGGCAAGCATCCACTGTGCGGCGAAGAAGAAACCAACGATGGCAAGGGCGCTGGTAACGTAATAACCGCGATTAAGCGCCACCATCGGATCTTCATTTTCATCGCATTTCACAATCATGATGCCGACGATGGAGGCGATCAGACCGAAAGCCCGAGCCACGAGCGGAAAAAGAATCCCTTTCAACCCGAAGAAAGGATATAAGCCGACTCCCAAAATCATGGCGCCGATATTTTCCGCCGCGGTGGATTCGAAAAGATCCGCACCGCGACCGGCACAATCTCCGACATTATCGCCGACCAGATCGGCGATAACCGCGGGGTTGCGCGGATCGTCTTCGGGAATGCCGGCTTCAACTTTACCGACCAGATCCGCGCCGACGTCGGCGGCTTTGGTATAGATGCCGCCGCCGAGCTGGGCGAAGAGCGCGACAAACGACGCTCCGAATCCATAACCGACGATCGTGAACGGAATTTTTTGCGGATCGTGACCCAAAAAATTGAGTAGCGCATATAGGCCACCGACTCCCAACAAGCTCATCGCCACGACAAAGAGACCTGAAACCGCCCCTCCCCGCAATGCGATGCGCAGCCCCTCGTTAAGGCTGGATCGAACCGCCGACGCGGTCCTAATATTGGCCCGGATAGAAACCCACATGCCGATGTAGCCCGCGATCACCGAGCACAGCGCGCCTAGTATAAAGGATAGCGTTGTCCAAAAAGCCATTTGCACCGGAGGGACGGGATCGGCCGGGCTTGGCGTTCTGACAAACGCGTAAAGGACGAATATCAAGACCGCCAGCACTGCGGCGAGCGAGATTATCGTGCGATTCTGGCGCGAAAGGAACGCCTCGGCGCCCTCCTTTATCGCGTTCGATATTTCTTGCATCTTAGCGGTTCCGACATCGCGCTGGACCACGTAACGAGCAAGATACAGGGCAAACAACAAGGAAAAACAACTAATTGCGATGACAAGTAGGATCATGATGTTGAATCATCCCTTTCTGAATAAATTGACTATCATTTCGTCTTGCGCCAGACATAGGCCACTCCGATACTCAGCACATAGAGCATGAGCATCGGCAGCGCCAAAAGAGATTGATTGATAATGTCCGGCGTCGGAGTCAGCATCGCCGCAATGATAAAAATAACGACGATGGCATAGCGAAAAGATCTGAGCATAAAGCGGTAATCCCAGATTCCCAGCCGCACGAGAAAAAACGTAAAAACCGGCAACTCAAAGGTCGCTCCAAATGCCAAAACCATACGAAAAAAAAAAGTAAAATATTCGCCTATTCGAATCGCCGGCGTGACTCCCATGGTATCGTATTGCTCGATGAAGTATTGAAAAGCGACCGGGAGCACAATTCGGTAACAGAAATAGGCGCCGCCAAGAAAAAAAAGCGTCGCGCACAGGACGAACGGGAGAACCAGCTTTCTTTCGCCACCCGACAGACCCGGCGCGACAAAACGCCAGATCTGATAAAAGATAAACGGACAGGAAAACAGCAGGCCCGCCGCCAAGGCAACTTTTATTTCAATGAAAAAGGCTTCCGTGATCCCCGTACCGATCAGACTCTGACCGGGGCGCAACGTTTGCCGAAGCGGCGCGACCACGAAACCGAAAATCAATTCCGAAAAAAAATAACAAACCGTGGACGCGATAGCCAGGGCACATAGAGACTTCAGCAAGCACCAGCGGAGCTCCTCAAGGTGCTCGGTAAAACTCATGTACGGTTCTGTCGCCACGGGGTCGCACCCACGAAACGAAGTTGCAAAAAAGGGGAAGGATAATACACCCTTCCCCTTCTTCGGTTGGCGAAAACCAGGATAAGGTCAAATCACCTTTACTTGGTTTTTCCTTCCTCTTTCTTTTCGGGCGCCTTCTCGGCTCCTCCCGGAGCGGCCTGTTCGCCCGCTTTCATTTCACCACCCGCAGGAGCCGCCGGTTCTGGAGCTGGCGCTGGAGCTGCCGGCGGAGGCGGCGGCGGCGGAGCTGGCTCTTCTTTCTTACCGCATCCTGCGAACGTTAGAGTTAAAGCGAAGAGGGTCGTTCCCGACAATAAAATGAATTTCTTTCCCATCCTGAGTTCACCTCCTTTCCTGTCTCCTTCTCTATGGAAGCTCGTTTTCAATTTTTATTGCACAAGTCTGACCGAGTTTCAAGGGGATTTTGGCCAACGAGAACCAGAGTCCCGCTGGACTCTAGCCGACCGGCCGCAAACACAAAGCACTTTTTTGAATTTCATGCGGCGATCCCGGCGATATTAGGCCAACAAGATCGGCTCGGCCGCGCAGCCGGCAGTGAAACTCGCCTCTTGTCCTTACATGGGATCCGAGGCTGAACTCGAGGCCCATTGCCGTGGCGGCGAAAGAAGAAATGGAATTGTCATACGAACCAAACAAATCTGATCGACTGCGCGGCTGAAATATCGCCCTGAAAAAATTCCGTTGGCTCTCTATCGCAGCGCAGGGATGAAGAACTCTCGATCACCGGGAGAGCAGAAATTTTATAAGCGGGAGAAATCTAACAGAAAATATTTCAGCTGACATTTTTTCCACGACTGTGTGGCAAAACAAACTCACACGAATTGTGAATAAGCTGTTGATAACTGATTTTCGATTTGAATCTCAAGGCGAGAAATAGCGCTGCGGAGCGGAATGCTTAATTACACGGCAAAAAATCGGTTGCAAAAATAGCCAGTTACTCCATCCGCCGTTTTTTCAAGCCCCGTGGAAAACGCAATCGGCTGGTGCATCTCAATCGCGAACTCGGCCCCCATAGACGGTCCCATACCGGTTCGGCATGCCGCATGTAACGTTCAACAAACGATCCGAGGAAAAATCTTCACCGTCCCACCCTGTCAAAAGGAACGAAGAAATTCTGCGTCAAGAAAATCCGTCCTATTTTTTTGTGTTCGCTACGGGCGAAAGTCTTCACGCACCCCAAAACTATCGGGCCGGGTCAGCAAGACATTGGCACATCCGCATCAGCCTCCGAGGGCCGATCTAACTCGCTTGCGTTGACTGTCCGACCGGCAGATGGTATGAAAAAAGCTCATTCAAGGAGGAATACATTGGCGGTCCATCCATCAGTCATCAAAAGATACCGGCAGAGCTTGAAACATAGGGCGCGAAACGTAGAGGTCAAGTCCAAGCTTCGCACCTTGATCAAGAAAGCTCGCCAGGCGATCGACGCGAGAAACAACCAGGACGCCTCCGCTCAGCTTCGCGCGGTCGATAAAGCTCTCGGGAAAGCGGTGCGCAAAGGCGTCGTCAAGCGAAATACTGCGTCGCGATGGCTTTCCCGTCTTGCTCGCTCTAAAGCGAGCATTAGCGGTGCCTCCTGAGACCGGCTCTGTTTTCCTTGGGGTCGGGCCTCAAGACAAAAAATAAGCTCCAAAAACCCCTTCGATCTCAGAACATCTCCATTAGCCGTTGATGGAGGTCCCGCGCAAAATGCTCCATTAGTTGATCTCGAGATTCTTGGGTTTGTCCTTCGGTGAGCTGAATGTCAGTCATGCGCCGCACATCGGACGTGTTTAGCGTTCCGCTTCTGAACTCCGAGGACGTGGTCACGACCGCGGCCCGCGAACCCGCGTACAGATCGGTCAAACGAATACCCGGCCCGCGCCAGAGAATTTCGTTGGGTTCGCGTCGGCGCAAAGTTACATCCACGGTCAAAACAGACTCATACTGAAGCACTTCGTCTCTTCGATTCACTGACGCGACGGAACTGTCCAGGGAGCGAATCGCCCCGGTTAAAATGACATCCGCCTGCTCGGCCTGATCAACCAGCCGTAATTGTTGTCTGCGGTAAATCTCGCTGCGCAGGCCCGAGGCCAACTCTTTTTCGAGTCCCACGTCCCGAGTTCGATTGATAAACGGTTCCACGTAAATCGTGCGGATATCTTTAGGCAAAAACGAGCTTTCTCCGGCAAACTGATAACCGCAACCGACGGCGATCAGCGGGACGATCCCTCCAAGCAAACAACCAAGACGACGCAATACCATGCTAAAATGTTGCTTCATGCTTTTATCCCTCCACGACGATATTCAACAAGCGGCGCGGCACATAAACCACCCGTTGAACCCTTTTCCCGTCTAAGAATCTGGTGACTCTCGAGTCCGCCAATGCTTCGGCTTGAATGCGCTCCTGGGTTACGTCCGCGGGCACGCTGATCTTACCCCGCACCTTACCATTGATTTGGACCACGATCAGTAAGGTTTCCTCCTCAAGAGCTTCCTGGGAATGCTTCGGCCAGCCAACAGCGTCCAGAGTCGTCCTATGATCGAGCGACTCCCACAACTCGCTGGCTATGTGAGGCGCAAAGGGGTAGAGCAAGATCACAATGTTTTCCACCCCTGACTTGACGACTGGCGCCGCCATGTCAAGCCTGGACTGCTCTTGGGCACAGGCACTCAACGCGTTAAAAAGCTCCATGATCGCCGCAATCGCCGTGTTGAAGTGAAACCTATACTCGATGTCTTCCGTAACTTTTTTGATGGTCCGATGGATCAGGCGGTGCAAATTCCTAAGATCGCCCGAAAGCTCATTGTGCGAAGGAGCCGATGGCGCCGCGATTAAAGTCTGCCGATGCTGAAAAATGAAACGCCACAAACGAGCAAGAAATCGGTAAGCCCCTTCCACCCCCTGGTCGCTCCATTCGAGATCCTTTTCCGGAGGACCGGCGAAAAGCTCAAATAACCTTCCGGTGTCGGCACCGTATTTCTCGCGGATCATGTCGTCGGAAACGACGTTGCCCTTCGACTTCGACATTTTGGCGCCGTCTTTGACGACCATGCCCTGGGAGAGCAGCGCCTTAAACGGCTCGTCTACGTTCACGAGGCCGAGATCCCGCAGCACTTTGGTGTAAAACCTCGCGTAGAGAAGGTGAAGCACGGCGTGCTCGATACCGCCGATGTATTGATCCACCGGCATCCAGTATGCGGACGCGCCCGGCTCGACCATCCCTCCATTGTATTGGGGTGAGCAGTAGCGGAGGAAATACCAGGAGGATTCGACAAAAGTATCCATCGTGTCGGTCTCGCGCCGCGCGTGGCCGCCGCAGCGCGGACACGCCGCACTGGCGAACGCCGGATGGCTGGTGAGAGGCGAGCCGCCCTTGCCGCTGATCTGGACGTCGCGCGGCAACACGACCGGGAGATTTTCTTCCTTTTCCGGCACCATGCCACAGCCGTCGCAATAGAGGACGGGAATCGGCGCCCCCCAATAACGCTGGCGGCTGATCCCCCAGTCGCGCAGACGATAGTTGATCTTCGCCTCTCCCAAACCGCGCTCTACGAGCCAGGCGGTCGCCCGCCGCTTGGCATCGGCCACCGTGAGTCCGTCGAGAAAGCCGGAATTGATCTTGATGCCGTCGCCGGTGTAAGCCTCACCGCTCCAGTTCGCCGGCCGCTTGACGGTCTCGATGATGCCGAGCGCGTGCGCCTTAGCAAAATCCCAGTCGCGCTGGTCCTCACCAGGGACGGCCATGATGGCGCCGGTGCCGTAGATCATGAGGACGTAGTCGGCAATAAACAGCGGAATCTCCACCCCGTTGAAGGGATTGATCGCGCGCGCGGAAAGCCTGAGGCCGCGCTTTGGGCGGTCCTCGGCCACGCGTTCCTGCTCCGATTGTTTGAGCACTTCGGCACGGAAGCGTTCCACCGCGCCTCGCTCACCGGGCGTGGTTACCAGCCCGTCCACCAGCGGATGTTCGGGCGCGAGCACAGCGTAGGTCATGCCGAATACGGTGTCGGGCCTTGTGGTAAACACGCGGACCTTCAGCTCCGGGCGGTCCAGCACGGGAAGATCGAACTCCGCGCCCTCGCTGCGGCCGATCCAGTTTTTCTGCATAGTGATTACGCGCTCGGGCCAGCCGGTCAGTCGATCACACCAGTCCAGCAGCTCATCGGCGTAGGCGGTAATCTTAAAAAACCAACCGTCGATATCACGCTTCGTGACTTCCGATTCACACCGCCAACAATGGCCGCCCTCAACTTGCTCGTTAGCTAGAACTGTCTGGCACGACGGGCACCAGTTCACGGTGGAGCGTTTGCGGTACGCGAGTCCGCGCTCGATCATCCGGATGAAAACGAGTTGCTCCCACCGGTAGTACTCCGCATCACAGGTGGCGATTTCACGGTCCCAGTCGTAGGAGATGCCCATTTTTTTCAACTGATCCCGCATGTAGGCGATATTCTCCATCGTCCACTTTGCGGGGTGAATCCCGCGTTCGATTGCCGCGTTCTCCGCCGGTAACCCGAAGGCATCCCATCCCATCGGGTGGAGCACGTTGTAGCCCCGCATCCTCTTAAAGCGGGCGATCACGTCGCCGATCGCATAGACGCGCACATGTCCCATATGGATGCGACCGGAGGGATAGGGAAACATCTCGAGCACGTAGTACTTCGGTTTCCCGCCTGCTTCGGCGACCTGGTAGGTCTTCTGCTCCTCCCAGAGGCGCTGCCACTTTTCTTCTATCGCTTTGAATTGATACCGAACTTCCATGATTTGACGATCACTGATTTTTCACGGCGCTTACCTGACCGATCTGATCCAATACGCCATTGATAAACGCCGCTGAATCATCGGTGCCAAAACGTTTGCCGATCTCGATGGCTTCGTTCAGGCTGACGTTGTGCGGGATGTCGGGGCAGTAAACCAGCTCATAGGTGGCCAGCCGTAGAATCAAAAAATCGATCTTGGCCAGGCGCGTGAGCTTCCAGTTCTCGGTGCATTCTTCGATGCGGCGGTCGATTTCCGAGCGCTGGCGGACCACGCCGGAAACCAGACGGCGGGCGAATTCCTTGGCTTTGACGGCGCCTTCGAAATGGTTAAGAAACGAATCGACGGCGCCGGCGGAAATATCGCCGGTCATCTCGATCTGATACAGGGCTTGAAGCGCAAGCTCCCTTCCCTTGCGCCGCGTGCCTCGCACCGAGCCCGCGGCGGTTATGGGTTCTTGATTCTCTGGCAAGGATAGCTCCGAACCGTTTGAGTTTGACAACGTGATTTATCGCGCCTGCGGGATTTGCCGAACGATGCGCACCATCTCGATGGCCGTCAGGGCCGCTTCGTATCCTTTATTAGCATCCTTATAACCGCAACGCTCCATGGCCTGCTGTCGATTGTCCGTCGTCAACACCCCGAAGCTGATAGGCAACTGATACCTTCCGATCGCCGCTCCGAGCCCCCGGGTCACCGCGTCGGAAACATACTCGAAATGCGGTGTATCACCGCGGATCACCGCGCCCAGGCAGACCAGCGCGTCGTATTTGCCGCTGGCCGCCAATTTTTCGGCAACCAACGGAATCTCAAAGGCGCCGGGGACCCGGACGATGGTAATTTTTTCCTCTTCGCCGCCATGGCTCCGCAGGCCGTCCAGCGCGCCGTCGAGCAGCTTTTCCGTAATATCTTTGTTGAAACGGCTGACGACGATGCCGATGCTCAAGCCCTGGGCGTCGAGGTTGCCGTCAATGGTTTTACCCATGAAAAATTTCGCGCGGCGCCAGGCCTACGATTCAACCGAGTTGTCCTCGAGATTTGACAAGAGATGGCCAAGCTTGCTCTGTTTGGTGCGCAGGTAGTGGATGTTGGTTTCCCGCGGCAGCACTTCCAGGGGCACGCGCTCCACGACTTTCAAACCGTAGCCTTCCAGGCCGGTGATCTTGCGCGGATTGTTGGTGAGCAAACGGATCTCTTGCACTTTGAGATCGCGTAAAATCTGCGCGCCGATGCCGTAATCGCGGAGATCCTCCTTGAAGCCCAACTCCAGGTTCGCCTCCACGGTGTCCCGCCCCTGGTCTTGAAGCGCGTAGGCTCTGATCTTATTGGTCAGCCCGATGCCTCTGCCTTCTTGATGCATATACATCAGAACCCCTTTACCCTGCTGGTCGATCAGCCGCAAAGACTGGCGGATCTGGTCGCCGCAATCGCAGCGTTCCGACCCGAACACGTCCCCTGTGAGACATTCAGAATGGAGCCGCACCAGAACGGGCTCCGCCCCGCCGATGTCTCCTTTCACCAGCGCCATGTGCTCGGAACCGTCGACTTCAATCCGGTAAACGATCGCTTTGTACACGCCGCCATGAATGGTCGGAAACACTTCTTCGGCGACCCGCTTTACCAGACTTTCATTGCGCAAGCGGTAGGCGATCAAGCTCGCCACGGAGAGAATTTTGAGCCCCTGGCGCTCAGCCAACCGTTCCAGGGAAGGCAGCAGCGCGACCGATCCGTCGTCTTCGAGGATCTGACAGATGACGCCTGCGGGTTTTAAACCTGCTAACCTTGCCAGTTCCACCGACGCATCGGTCCGGCCAGAGCGCACCAGCACCCCGCCACTGCGCGCCTGAAGAGGCTGGACGTGACCGGGAATCACGAGGTCTTCATGCTTGGTCTGATCAGCGATAGCGGCTTGAATCGTGTGCGCCCGCCCCCGGGCCGAGACACCATGCACGCCCTCCAGATTCACCGAGAATGACGCGCCGCAATGCAACCCGGCTAAAGCGCTATTTTCTGCCGAGACCATGGGAATACCAAGTTCCCGGATTCTTTCCTCCGTGAGGGTCACATAGATAAGGCCCCGACCATGGTGGAGCATATGATTGATGCTCTCGGCGGTCACCCTTTCCGCGGCAAGGCAGAAAAAGCCATCGCTCTCCGGCGCATCCTCGTTGACGAGGATCACCATGCGACCGGAGCGGATCTCTTCAAGACCTTCTTCGATGGTGGAAATGGGCATCGCGCGCTTTCTAATTATATCGGCGCCCAACCGAGCAGCTTGGATGATTCATCGACCCAGGTAAAGTCACAACGGTCCGGAGAACGAGGGGTGAAGCCTGGAGGGAGAAGGCACCCAGACGTACAGTTACATTGCCTTGCATGGCGGTTGGCACGCTATCACTTGTTGCCACGGGCATTGGCTCAAACGAGCGGTTCGCAATCCACTTCAAGCCGCAGGCCCATTGCCTTCCCCCGGAAGGGTTTACTCCTCGGTCTCCGTCCACTATGAACAACGCGAGCTAGCCGCGTCTTTTCATTAAGTTACTGACGTATTTTCCGATTAAATCGGTTTCGATGTTGACTTTATCACCAACCCTGCGACCGCGCAAATTAGTGTGTTGCAACGTAAACGGTATAATCGCCGCGGAAAATTGCCGCGGGCCGCATTCGTTCACGGTCAGACTGATTCCGTCGACGGCCACAGATCCCTTGGATACCAGAAAGGCGCCGAGACGGCGCGGCAGGCGGAACTTGAAGAAAGTAAATTCGCCTTTTTTCTCGATGGCAGCCACCCTCGCCACGCCGTCCACGTGACCGGTTACTAAATGGCCGCCGAGCCGGTCACTCAAGCGCATCGGCCTTTCAAGGTTGACGAAACTCCCGGGCCTAAGATCCTTTAGACTCGTGCGCTTGAGCGTCTCAGGCGACATATCCACGATGAATTTGCCTTTACCCTTCTTGACAATGGTCAAGCAGGCCCCGTTGACGGCGATGCTCGCCCCCAGTTCTATGGCGCGCACGGCAAGACCGGTTTTGACCGTGAGCACCGCCGCGCGCTCGATCAATCGCAGCAAAACAACTTTACCAACGTCTTCGATTAAGCCGGTGAACATGTTCCTCTCGTCGCTCGAGCGAATCTGCGCCGCAGTTAGCCGCGATTATTTATGGTCCCAGTTAATGGGACAACACACTGGAGGCCGGGGGGTGAAGCCTGAAGGGAGAAGGCACCCGGACGTGCTGTTGCGTTGACTTGTACGGTGCTTGGGCACCTGTTACTCGTCTCCACCGCAGTTTGCTCCAGACAAGCGGTTCGCAATCCAATACAAGGCACAGGTATATTGCCTTCTCCCGGAAGGATTTACCCCTCGGCCTCTGTCTACCTTGAAAATAATGCGCGCCCTCGCTTCGCCAAAATCAAAGATAGCCTGAAACCAACAGGTCTTCCCCCGATTTCCGAAAAGTCAGACGCCGGATGCGAAGCGAGCGATCAACGCGGCGAATCCCCAGCCCGTCGATCATCACTCGGCCATCACCGCCCAAAATTTTCGGGGCATAAAAGAATATCACTTTGTCCACGATCTTCGCGCGGAGCGCGGAGGCAGCCACGGTCGCGCCGCCTTCGATCATGACGCTGGCGATTCCTGAATCGGCGAGCTTTCTCAGCAAGACCATCCAGGAGATCTCACCGCCGCGGTGCGGCAATCTCCAAACCCGGGCTCCTCGTGATTCCAGAGCGCGCGCCTTCGCCGCCGTCGCTCTTGTGCTCGTGACCACTATGGTTTTTCCCGGATCGCGCTGGTGAAATAACCGGGCGGACCGCCGAATGCGCAGACGGCCATCGAGAACGATGCGCCAGGGGTCGCGGCCGCCCCGGATACGGCAAGTCAATTGCGGATCATCGGCGATTGCCGTTCCCGATCCCACCAGCACGCCGTCCACATGATTGCGCAGCCGATGAACCATGTCACGCGAGTCGGTGCTGCTGATCCAACGCGCATCGCCGGTGACCGTGGCGATCTTGCCGTCCAGAGAGGCGGCGAGCTTCAACGTAACAAACGGCAGATGCCGGGTAATGAATTTGACAAAGGCTTCATTTAGCGCGGCGCACTCACCCTTAAACAGGCCGGATCGCACGCGAATACCGGCTCCCCGCAAACGCGCGAAGCCTCGCCCGGCGACCACGCGATTGGGATCTTTCATCCCGGCAACCACTTCTTTAATGCCCGCGCGGATTAACGCATCCGTGCACGGCGGCGTTCTCCCCTGGTGGCTGCAAGGTTCCAGGTTTATATACAAGGTCGCTCCACGCGCTTTGGCACCCGCGCGCTTGAGCGCGACGATCTCGGCGTGGTCGGCTCCGGCAAACCGATGGTAGCCCATGGCCACGATGCGCTTTCCGCGCACAAGCACGGCGCCGACCATGGGATTGGGACTCGTTCTCCCCGCGGCTTTCAAGGCCAGACGACACGCAATTCGTAAGAAGCGTCTATCTGAATCGCTCCAGCGGGGGCGAGGCAAAGCGCTATTCTCCCCGGCGCCTGACGGCCGCCGTTCTTAACGCGGCGGCGCCTTTGCGCTCACTGATCAGCTCCTCCAACTCGACCATGAACTCGTTGATGTCTTTAAAGGAGCGATAGACCGATGCAAAACGCACGTAGGCTACCGGATCGGTGTCATGCAGTTCGCGCATCACGGTCTCCCCGATCACGGAGCTCGGGATTTCTTTTTCGCCGCGCTCTTGAAGATTGCGCTCGACGCGGTCGGCGATCGCTTCGATGGTATTGATACTGACCGGCCGCTTTTCGCAAGCGCGCTTGAGACCGTTGACGATTTTCACCCGATCATATCCCTCGCGTCGGCCATCCTTCTTGATGACCAGCGGCATCATTTCCTCGACCCGTTCGTAGGTCGTAAACCGGCGACTGCACTTGGAACACTCCCGGCGGCGCCGGATCATGGCGCTGTCTTTGCTCAAGCGCGAGTCGATGACCCGGTTATCAGTGTCATGGCAAAAAGGGCACTTCATACGAGTGCTGAGTAATGAGTGCTGAGCCGGGATGGGACTCAGCACTCATCACTCGTTACTTCTTTGGCAGCCGGTGCGGATACACCGGAAATTGCTTACACAGCTCGCCGACTTCTTCGGCGACGGCCCGCAGCGCGGCATCGTCTCCCACATGGTTGAGCGCCCGCACAATCAGATCGCCGATCGCAGCCATTTCCTGTTCTTTCATGCCCCTGCTGGTAACCGCCGGCGTGCCAATGCGGATGCCGCTGGTGACGAACGGCGAGCGCGTGTCGAAAGGCACCGCGTTCTTGTTCACCGTGATGCGGGCCCTATCGAGGGTTTCTTGCGCAACCTTGCCCGTCAATTCCGATTGGCGCAAATCTACCAGCATCAAATGATTATCGGTGCCACCGGAAGTCAGGCGAAACCCTTTAGCCATCAACGTCTGCGCGAGGGTCTGGGCATTTTTCACGATCTGCTGCTGATAAAGTTTAAAGTCCGGGCTCAGAGCTTCTTTGAGGGCGACCGCTTTGGCGGCGATGACGTGCATGAGCGGTCCGCCCTGCATCCCCGGAAAGACCTTGCTATCGATGGTCTTGGCATGCTCGGCGCGGCACAGGATCAGGCCGCCGCGCGGCCCGCGCAAGGTTTTATGCGTGGTCGTGGTGACAAAATCGGCGTAAGGCACCGGGCTCGGATGGAGCCCCGCGGCGACCAGCCCGGCGATATGAGCCATGTCTACCATTAGGTAAGCGCCGATCTCATCCGCAATCTTGCGAAAGCGCACATAATCGATGACGCGCGGATAGGCGCTGGCGCCGGCGATCATCAGACGCGGGCGATGCTCCTTGGCGAGTCTTTCGACCTCGTCGTAATCGAGAGTTTCGCTCTTCTCGGAAACGCCGTAAGGAATCACCCGATACAATAGGCCGGAAAAGTTCACGGGGCTGCCCATGGAGAGATGGCCACCGTGGGCGAGGTTCATGCCGAGATAGGAATCTCCCGGCTTCAAGACGGAAAGATACACCGTCATGTTCGCCTGGGTGCCGGAATGGGGTTGCACGTTGGCGTGGTCGGCGCCGAACAGTTCTTTGGCGCGCGCGATCGCCAAGGACTCCACCACGTCGACGAACTCGCACCCGCCGTAATAGCGCTTTCCAGGGTAGCCTTCGGCGTACTTGTTGGTCATCACGCAGCCCTGGGCCTCTAGCACCGCCTCGCTCACGACATTTTCCGAGGCGATGAGCTCGAGATTGCGCTCCAGCCGCTGAGTTTCCTTTTCAATCGCCGCAAAGACCTCCGCATCCGTTCGTTGCAAAAAAGACATGGGTTTCCTTCGCTTGTTTATTCCTTCACCTGACCATTGATTCGAATTCCCAAGTCGCGCTCGATTTGGCAGATCTTATCGACCCGCCGCTGGTGGCGTCCGCCGGCGAATTGCGTCGCCAACCAGGTCTCTAAAATTTGTTTCGCCAACAACCGCTCGGTTTTCGCCCCGCTGAGAACGAGAATGTTGGCATCGTTATGTTCGCGGCTCGAACAGGCGGCGTCCAGATCCTGAACCAGCGCAGCGCGGACGGCGGGAAATTTATTAGCCAGAATCGACATGCCGATGCCGCTGGTGCATACCAGCACACCCCGCTCGGCTTCCCCCGACGAAACCCGCAACGAAACCTCGCGGCCAAAATCTGGGTAGTCTACCGACGCCTTCCCCTGAGTGCCAAAATCTAGAACTTCGGCTCCCATGGCACGCAGCACCCCGACCAGATAATCTTTAAGCTCCACGCCGCCGTGGTCGCTGCCGATAGCGATCATACACTCCTCGCGCCGTCAATCTCTCATTGTCGAAGCGCTCGCCCGCGGGCGATAAAGAAAATCGCAGAAGGTCGGTGTTCAACCCACAACTCCTGCGATTTCCGATTGAAGTTTCCGTGATCCTTGCGGGCGATCACCGAGCCCTACGCTGAGTTCATCGCATCTGCCGCGATTTCAGCGGTGACTCTCGATATAGGTGATGACATCCTGAACGGATTTAATTTTTTCCGCATCCTCGTCGGAAATCTCCATTTCGTATTCTTCCTCTAAAGCCATCACCAATTCCACGATGTCGAGAGAATCCGCTCCTAAGTCTTCGATGAAGGATGCTTCGGGAGTAACTTCTTCGTCGCTCACCCCCAGTTGTTCGCACACGATTTCTTTTACCCTGGCCTGCACGGATGATGCCATCTTATCTCACCTCCTCAGTTCGATTTCCCTACATGTATTGTCCGCCGTTAACACTCACAACTTGTCCGGTAATATACCCGGCCCCCGCCCCGGCGAGAAACGCCACCAGTTCAGCGACTTCATCGCAGGCGCCGAAACGACCGAGCGGAATCGATCGGCGATATTCCTCCTGAACCTTCGCCGGCAACCTGGCCGTCATGTTGGTTTCAATGAAACCAGGAGCTACGGCATTCACGGTGATCGTCCGGGCGGCCAGCTCTCTGGCCATAGCCTTGGTAAAGCCGATGACGCCCGCTTTGGTCGCGGCATATAGCGATTGGCCGGCATTCCCCGCCTGTCCCACCACCGAAGTCATATTGATGATCCGCCCGTAGCGCCGGCGGATCATAAACCAGGACACGGCCTTGGTACACAGTATCGTGCCCTTGAGATTGGTTCCAACGACATGGTCCCAATCTTCGGGCTTCATGCGCAGCAAGAGATTGTCCGCGTTGACCCCGGCATTGTTGACCAGAATATCAATTTTATTATGCCGGTCAATGATTTTTTTCACCGCTTCTTCGATCTGCTGTTCATCGGCAACGTCGAACAGGCTCAATTCGCCGCTACCCCCCAGAGCTACAAGTTCCTTTAACGATTCCTCAGCCGCCTCGTGGTTGCCGCGATAATTGATGACGGCGAAGGCGCCAAGGCGCCCGAGTTTATGAACGATTGCCCGGCCGATCCCGCGGCTGCCGCCGGTCACCAACGCGACCTGTCCGTCGAGGTTCAATTCCTTAGCCCTCCTTCACTCTGGTCAGGTCTTCCGAGGTTTCAAAGTTATCGACCGCCAACTGTGGGACAATGCGCTTGATCAATCCCTTTAATACCTTACCAGGACCGATTTCCAGCGCGCGACGGCAGCCCAAAGCATCGAGCTTACGCACCGACTCCTCCCAGCGCACCGGGAGCACGGCTTGCTCGATCAAAAGCATTTTGACACGATCGGCCTTCAAGTTCACTTCCGCATCGACATTCGCAACCACGCCGACTGAAAAAGGGTGCACATCCACCTCGCTCAAAACATTTTTCAACCCTTCGGCGGCCGGCCGCATCAACTCGCAATGAAAAGGGGCGCTCACCGGCAAATCCAGCACTCTCTTGGCGCCGCGTTGCTCAGCCAGCGCCTTGGCCCGGGCCACGGCGTCTTTGGCGCCGGAGATGGCGATCTGCCCGCCTCCGTTGTAGTTTGCCGGAGCCACGACTTCCCCTCCGCTCGCCTCTTCACAGACCGCGCTCACAGCAGGCGCGTCCAGACCGAGAACAACGGCCATCGCTCCCGTGCCCGCCGGCACCGCCGCTTGCATCAAGCGCCCGCGCTCCCGGACAACCCTCACCGCGTCGCGAAAAGTCAAGGCGCCGGCGCACACCAGAGCGCTGTACTCGCCAAGGCTATGCCCAGCTACGAAATTCGGCCGCAGCGCAGTCTCCGACTCCAGCACCCGCAATGCGGCGATGGATGCGGTCAGGATGGCAGGTTGTGTATGCTCCGTGAGCTTGAGGTCCGCTTCCGGACCGGTGAAGCAAAGTTCACTCAGCGAAAACCCGAGGGCATCGTCGGCCTCCGAAAAAACCTGCTTAGCAACTGCAAACCGGGCGCACAGTTCTTTCCCCATGCCCACATACTGCGAGCCCTGACCGGGAAAAACAAACGCAACTGCGCCGCCCTCCGACACCTTACTCGGTCCTTTCTCTGCGATCCCGCGCGCTATTTCTCGCCTAAGGTTTCGATTTTCGACTTGAGCCGCCGCCATATTTTGCGCGGCAAGCCGTCCTCGGTTTCGCCGCCCATTTCACCGAGAACATCGACGATATGACGGTTGACGTCTTGCTCTACCGCGTCTCTGGCGGCGCGAATCGCGTTCTTGATCGCGCGCGGATTGGAGCCGCCATGAGCGATGATGCCGACACCGTCCAAGCCGATCAAAGGCGCGCCGCCGTATTCGGCGTAGTCCAGTCGGCGGTATGCCTCGCGCAAGGCATTGCGCGCCAGGAGATAACCAAAACGGCTGGCGAGATTTTTTTCGAATGCGCTCTTCAGCACTTCGCCGGCGAAGCTTGCCGCCCCTTCCATGGTTTTGAGCGCCACGTTGCCGGTAAAACCGTCGCAAACGACCACGTCGACTCGACCGTTGAAGATGTCCCGGCCTTCGACGTAACCAATGTATTTGAGCGCAGTGGCCGACAACTGCTCGCTTGCCGCCCGGGTCAGCTCATTGCCTTTACCGTCTTCCTCGCCGTTGCTGAGCACGCCGATGCGCGGCTCCTTGATTCCCAAGATCCGCTCTGCGTAGATCGAGCCCATCAGACCGAACTGCACCAGATGGCCCGGCTTGCAGTCAACGTTGGCTCCCGCATCGACAACCACCGTAGCTCCGGTAATGCTGGGCACGACGATGAGAATAGCCGGCCGCACCACCTCGGAGAGCGTTCCCATGACAAACATTCCGGTCGCCATCATGGCGCCCGAATTTCCCGCGCTGACCACCGCCTCGACCTCGCCGCGCTTCATCATTTCGAAGGCGACTTTCATCGAAGAGCTCTTTTTCCGCAGCGCACTGCTCGGCGATTCGTGCATTGTTACGACCTGGGAAGCTGGAACCACCTCGACGGCGCTCGTACGGGGGTGCCGCGCCAGCTCCTGCTCCACCGCTTCCTTTTCACCGACTAGAACAATCTCGACGCCCAGTTCATGGGCCGCCAGTAGCGCCCCATCCACCACGACACCCGGGGCATGGTCCCCACCCATCGCGTCAACGGCGATCTTAGGCATACACGAAAGAAAAACGCTTTAGCTCTCGGCGACTTTGAGCACAGCGCGGCCGCGGTAATAACCGCACTTGGAACAGGCGCGGTGCGGCAATACGGTTTCGCCGCAATTGGCGCAACTGCTCCATTGCGGCGCCGCAAGCGCGTCATGAGCGCGCCGTTGGTTTTTGACTCTCTTGGAAGTTCGTCTCTTCGGTACCGGCATAGTGCTATCCTATCTTTCCCCGCCCAGCGGCGGCAGATGCAAATCGTCTCTAAATCGGCTAATCAGCGATCGACTTTGAGCGTGCGAAAAACCGCCATCCGCGGATCGCCTGCGGGAGCAGAGCAAGCACACGCGTCATGGTTGAGGTCGGCCCCACAGTTACCGCAAAGCCCGCGGCAGTCTTCGGCACAGAGCGGTCGTGTCGGCAGCGCGAGCATGACCTGCTCCCTGATCAACGGCGAGAGATCGATCTCTTCGGTCGAATAAAAGCTCATGCCCAAATCCGCGCGGCTCAATTCCTCGGCGCCGCGCGCCAACGGCGCCGGATCAGGCGTCAGGACAAACTCGAATTGGCGATCCATCTTGAACGAAAAATCATTCAGACAACGGCTGCAGCTCGCCGCGATGCTGCCCTCAAACCGTCCGTGAAAGAAAAGTTCCTTTCCCGAGCGGTAATGTACCAGAATAACACGCAAAGACGGCGGAAAGCGAAAATCCCGAGCGCTCCCCTTGGCGTAAATCTCGTTCAACTCCTCAATGCGTTCGGAGAAACTGATCTCTTTAGGTGACTGAGGAATATCGTCGACAGGGATTTTCATCGGCGCGGGAGCCGGCCGTTCAGTGCCTATGAATATAGATGAATCGTCCCTATTGTCAAGCCGGGGAATAAATTCCCGCGTCTGAAAAGCGCGTGTTTTATTCATCACTTCCACATTGTGTGACCGAGGCACACAAGATCGGACCGACACCGGCTGCGCGGTTGCCGACGACGATCGGAAAATTTCTCCGCAACGGACCTTTCGCTTGAGTATTCATGAGCTTTTTGTTACCCATTTCCTTGGTCTCACGCATGAATTTTCCCGTTTCGTTGCAGAAAAGCTGGCACGGCAAACGCTTCAACTCTTACAATCGCGTCTTGAAAGACATCTTTGGCGCGCGGGTTTATAAGATCGGCTTGCGCATGGACTTTACCTGCCCCAACCGGGACGGCAAGGTCGCAGTGGGCGGCTGCATCTACTGCAACAATGCCAGCCACACGCCCGAGGATTATCGCCCCCGCGCCACGGTCACCGAGCAATTGGAACAGGGCGCGGCGGCGCTTAAAAAGCGGCATCGCGCCGATCGCTACATCGCCTATTTCCAGAGCTACACGAACACCTACGACTCGGTAGCCAAGCTTGAAAACCTCTATCGCGAGGCGCTCGCCTTCCCCGAAGTGGTCGGCCTCGCCATCGCGACGCGCCCCGACTGCGTCGGCGATGACGTGCTCGATCTGCTGGAAGACCTGTCGCAGCGCACCTACTTTTGGCTGGAGCTGGGATTGGAATCGATGCATGACCGAACGCTGCAATGGGTCAATCGCGGCCATGGGCTGCGGGAATTCATGGACGCCGTGGAGCGCGCGAAACGCCGGCAGTTGCGGATCTGCGCCCATGTGATCCTCGGCTTCCCAGGCGAAAGCCGTGACGACATACTTGAGACCACCGATTTGCTCAACGGTCTCGGTATCGACGGCGTCAAGCTGCACAACCTGCACGTCATCAAGAACACCGTCCTGGAAAAATATTACCATACGCACGGTTTCGCGCTTTTGAGCAGGCAGGCATATGTTTCCCTGGTCGCCGATTTTCTGGAACGATTGAATCCGGAAATGATCGTGCACCGGCTCACCGGCGAGACCTACCGGGCGATTACGGTCGCGCCGGATTGGTCGGTCGACAAGATCGGCGTGCACAACGCGATTTTCAAGGAGCTCGATCAACGCGACGCTTGGCAAGGCCGTCTGTATCGAGTAGATGATAAAGGTGAACGCAGCGGTGCGGCGGTCTCAGATTGCCTCCAAGGAGCACCCCAGTGAACGGTCATATCGGTTTGATTCATTCGATTCTTCCCGCGACGGCGGATCTCCACATCACGGTTCCGGAGAACCATCCCTCGGCGCGCAACTTGGGCTCGGAGCGAGTGGGCTCGGGCACCATCGTCGATCCGGACGGCTATATCCTGACGGTTCATTACGTCACAGTGGGGGCCTCGTCCATCACCGTGACTCTCGCCGACGGCGAACAATATCCGGCCCAGGTGGCAGCGCTGGATCAGGAAACCGGTCTCGCCTTGATCAAGATTCCCGGCCGCGACCTGCCGTTTCTCAAATTGGCCGCCCCGGACTCGATCGCGCTGGGCCAGCCGGTCGTGATGGTCGCCAGCAGCGGGGAGGCCGGCCGGCGCGTCAGCGGCGGTTACGTGACCTCCACCGACGGATACGACGGCCAATGGGAGTACATGATCGATAACACCATTCGCGTCACCGCCTTTAACCCCGGCTACGGCGGCGGTACACTGGCGAACTTTCGCGGTGAATTGGCCGGCGTCGTTTCACTGAACTTGAATGAGGTCGGAAGGTTCTCGCTGGCGATTCCGGTGGAATACTACCGTAAATACGAACAGGAGTTAAAACAGTTCGGTCAGGTGCGCAGCCGTCCCCGCCGTCCCTGGTTGGGATTTTACCCCCAACCCTTCGCCGGCCATATCGTCATCGGTGGCGTGACGCCCGGAGGACCCGCCGAAAGACATGGCTTCAAAGAAGGCGACATCATCCTCAGCGTTGAAAAAAAACCGGTCCGCTCCCGGTCGGAGCTTTATCAGGAGATGTGGAAAAAGCGTCCCGGCGAGCGGATCTCGTTTAGAATCCTGCGCGACGATCAGTCGCTGGATTTGGAAGTGATCGGCGGAGACCGCGCGGAGCGTTACCGCTCTTAGTCGTCACCGCCCTTTTTTTTGACCTTGCCCTTGCCGGTGACTTTGATCGCAATGGCCGGCGTATAAGCCCCCGGTTCGTAATTGATCATAGCCTTATCGGCTTGCTGCAAATCCCTAAGCTTTACGTTGCTGCCGCCCTTTTCGATCTTAGTCTTCTCGTCAACGCCGACGACTTCTTCGCGAATCTTGCCCTTGCGTTCGAGTTGAAAGGTGATCGTTCGCTGCCCAACGCTGCTGATCACCCCTTCGACTTCGACCGCCTTTATTTTTCTCGCCTTCACGGCTGCGGTCTTGGCCGGTCGTTGAGCCACGGACGGCGCTGCGGGTTTGGGCTGCTCTTGAACCGAAGTGCAAGCGATGACCGCGACCGCTAAGATAAACGCGCTGATGGATCCCATCAAATAGCTGGCTGATCCCTTCATCCTCTGTCCTCCTTCTGCTGCGGGAAAAATGCTGGCGTTGGCCTATTTGCGCTAAGAATTCGCCATGCCTGTAGCAAAACTTTAAACCACAGATCAGTTCGCTTTGTCAAGGCGACCGGCGCGGTGGAAAATGCGTTGAGTATGTCTAAGAAAAAGCTTACAAGTAGGACCTCATGAAAAAACCGCCCACGCGCTTCAAAAACGTCACTTCCTACCGCGTCATCTACGGCGATACCGATCAGATGGGCGTCGTCTACTACGCCAACTATCTGCGCTGGTTCGAAAAAGGCAGGGCAGAATGGCTCCGGCAAATCGGCCTGCCCTACGGCGAGATCGAGCAACAGGGGTTTCACTTTCCCGTAGCCGAAGTCATCTGCTATTACTCTCATCCGGTACGCTACGATGAGGTGGTGAAGATCGAAACCGAACTCGCCGAACTGGGCCGGGCATCGCTATCGTTCAGTTACCGAATCACGCGGGAAACGGACGACGTGCTTTTGGCGACCGGCTCCACCAAGCACGCCTGCATCGATCACGCCGGCCGCGTGGCGAGAATCCCGAAGATGTTGGACGACGCCCTCGCGACAGTTGGAACGTGATCCCAAGCGTCAGCGTGCTGTAGCCGGGGAAGACTGCGCGGGATCAAAGCGAGCGCATAGAGGCCCGCACGCGGCGCGCAAGCGGGTTCCGAACTTGGTCGGATTTTCACATTATGAAGGACAGACCTGCCGGCAGATATCACTGCCGAAGATATGATTGCCCACCGGCAGACAGAGGAGGTAGGTCTTTAATGAAAATGAAATTCTTGGCGAGGACAAATTCACCCTGTGGGAGCGCGTTCCTTACCTTGACACGACCGGGGCTTTCCTTTAGGAGTTAGGCAGTGAAAGCGTCCTGGAAAAACATCGCCGAGCCGGTGGTTTTTTTCATAGCGCTCCTGGTGCTGTGGGAAATCCTCGTCGAGATCATCAAGGTTCCGGCCTTCATCTTGCCGCCGCCGCGGGATCTATGGGTCGCTTTCATCAAGAAGCTGCCGATTCTCGGCAACCACGCCTTAATCACGTTCATTGAAGCGTTCGGCGGTTTTGTCTTGTCATTGGTGCTGGGAGTCGGCTTTGCCATCGCCGTGGTCTACTCACGCCATCTGCAGAATACGATCTATCCGCTCATCGTGATTCTCTACGCCATGCCGAAGAGCGCGTTCGCACCGCTCATGGTCATCTGGGTCGGCTATGGGTTGTTCTCCAAGATCGCCATCGCGTTTCTCGTCGCATTTTTCCCGATCGTCGTGAATACGGTGGTGGGACTGAAGGAAGTCGAGCCGGAGCTGCTGGAGTTGGCGCGCATCAATCGCGGCTCGGATCTCGACGTGTTCAAGAAGATTCGCCTACCCAATTCCTTGCCCTATATGTTCGCGGGCATCAAAGTCGCCATCGTGCTTTCGGTCACCGGCGCTATCGTCGCCGAGTTCGTCGCCGCCAACCAAGGGCTCGGTTATCTGGTGCTGCAAGCCAATTACAGCTTGGATACGGCATTTGCGTTGGTGATTCTTCTTACTCTAGCCGTGCTGTCGCTGGGGCTTTTTTGGTTAGCGGAAATTTTGCAGCGAAAGTTGGCGCCGTGGAGCGCGGCGGTGCGTGAAGTCGAGGGATCGTTCTAACTTTCTTACCTGGAGGATGCCATGATGTTTGGTAGAAGGATGCGGCTTGGACTTGTCGGTGCGCTCGTTGTCCCGCTCGTAGTGTTCGCCTGGAGCAGTGGCACAAGCGCAGCGGAAATGAAGCCGGCGATCATCCGCCTGGACTTCATCATCGGCGGCAAGCATGCGCCGTGGTTCGTCGGGCTGGAGAAAGGTTTCTATGCGAAGCGCGGCTTGAACGTGACCATCCAGTCGAGCACGGGGTCGGCGGACACGGTCAGGACGATCGGCAGTGGCGGCGCCGATTTTGGTTTCGCCGATCTGTCAACGGCGATCGTCGCCCGGTCACGGGGAACGCCCGTGGTGACGGTGGCGCAATTGGGTTACGTACCCACCACCATTTTGTGGCGCGAAGATACGAATATAAAAAAGATTAAGGACCTGGAGGGCAAATCATGGGCCATCAGCCCGGGACAAGCTCAATGGTTTTTGATGCCAGGCTACTGCCGGATCAATAAGATCGATTTTAAGTCAATAAAAATCCAGGAAACCGCGGCGCCGATTCAACCGGCGGCCCTGGTCACGCGCAAAGCCGATTTTATCATCATGTTCCGCGCCTCCAACGACGAGGTCGCCGAGTTCGCCGCCAACAAGGTCGGCATCAAGCTCAATCGGATCTACATGAAAGACACCGGGCTGGACATCTACGGCAGCGGTTTGATCGCAAAGGATGAGGATCTCAAACGTCGGCCCGCATTGGTACAGGCCTATGTCGAAGCAACGATGGAAGGGCTGCGCTACGCGCGGGATCACCAGGAAGAGGCCTTGCAAATCCTGCTGAAGCACAAACCCGAGTTGAACCAAGCCCTGGCGGCCCTGCAGCTCAAAAACGCGCTGACTGAGGTGATGCTGCCGCCGGAATCCATCCAGTCGGGTTTGGGATACATGAAACCGGACATCATGGAGAAAACGGTTCGCATCGTCAACGAGTTCTTCGACGTGGCGCGGAAGGTCTCGACGAAGGAAGTTTTCTCCAACCGGTTCATTAAGCGATAGTTTTCCGCAGGCATTACGTTCACGCCGTGCCGCCGCTGATCAGCGTCGAAGAAGTTTCGCGGGTCTTTACCAGCGGCGCTAGAGTCGTGACGGCGCTGGAAAGAGTCTCGTTCGGGGTGCAATCGGGGAATTTTGTCTCTATAGTTGGCCCGAGCGGCTGCGGCAAGAGCACGTTATTGAAAATTATCTCCGGGCTTCTGCCGGCTTCGTCGGGAAAGATCTCGGTCAGCGGCGAGCGGGTCGATCAACCCCTGGAAAACGTCGGCATGGTGTTTCAATCGCCCGTGCTGCTCAAGTGGCGCTCCGTGCTCGGCAACGTTCTTTTGCCCGTCGAATTCGCCAAGTTGGATGTCGCCGGTTACCTGGACAAAGCGCGCGCGCTGATCCAACTGGTGGGGTTGGCAGGTTTCGAAGAGATGTATCCGCACGAACTGTCCGGCGGCATGCAGCAGCGGGCTTCGCTCTGCCGCGCACTGGTCACCGATCCGCAATTGCTGCTCATGGACGAGCCCTTCGGCGCGCTCGACGCGATGACGCGCGATGAGTTGGACATTGAACTCTTGCGCATCTGGGAAGAGCGCAAAAAAACCGTGCTGTTCGTAACCCATAGCATTCAAGAGGCGGTGTTTCTTTCCGATGTGGTGTTCGTCATGTCGGCGCGGCCGGGCCGGTTGTTGGAAACCATCGTCATCGAGCTGCCACGCCCCCGAACGGTGGAAATGATGAGCGCGGTGAAATTCGGCGAATACACTCTAAAGATTCGAAGTCTACTTTCTACGGCCGGCGGCGGGCACGCGACAGCGGCCGGCTCGACCATGTGAAATCGCCTCGACTCTGGGCTATGATGCCTTCCGTAGGGGCGTACGTCCCTGCGATGATAAATTATCCTGAAAAATCACCTGAAATGACGATCAAGCGAGGACTTACTTACGCCCAAGCCGGCGTCAGCATTGACGCCGGCGACGAATTGGTGCGCCGCATCGGCCCGATCGCCAGGGCCACTAAAGTTCCCGGTGTATTGGCCGGTGTGGGCGGATTCAGCGCGCTGTTCGATCTAAATAACCGCGGCTATCGTCAGCCGGTCTTAGTTTCGTCCACAGACGGCGTCGGCACCAAGCTCAAAATTGCTTTCATGACCGGCATCCATGACACCGTGGGCATTGATCTGGTAGCGATGGGCGTGAACGATATTATCACGCAGGGGGCGGAGCCGCTATTTTTTCTCGACTACTTCGCCTGCGGTAAATTAAACGTCGCTATCGCCGAAGCCGTCGTTCGCGGCATCGCCGTGGGCTGCCGCCAGGCCGAGTGCGCGCTCATCGGTGGCGAAACCGCAGAACACCCCGGCGATTTTCCCAAGGGCGAGTACGATCTAGCCGGATTCGTCGTCGGCCTTTTGGAGAAAAAGAAGATCATCGATCCTGCGGCGATCGTTCCAGGCGATGTTTTGATCGGGCTTGCCTCCAGCGGTCTTCACAGCAACGGCTACTCTTTGGCGCGAAAGGTTTTGCTGGAAGTGGGTCGAATGAAACTTAACCGTCATGTGCCCGAGCTTGGGCGCACGCTCGGCGAAGAACTGCTGAAACCAACGCGCATCTACGCGAAGATCGCTCGGGCGCTGTTCGACATGCATCCCATCAAAGGCGCCGCCCATATCACCGGCGGCGGCATCATCGGCAACCTGCCGCGCGTCCTACCGAAGTGTAGACGCGCATGGATCGAGCGAGGCAGTTGGCCGGTGCCGCCGATTTTCGAGCTAATTCAAAAAACCGGACATGTGGCGCAAGCGGAGATGGACAGGACGTTCAATAGCGGCTTGGGGATGATTCTCGTGGTGGGCAAAAAAGAAACCGACCGCGTGATAGGAACGTTGAAGAGATTGAAAGCGAAGCGTTTTGTCATCGGCGAGATCCGCAAGGGAACGCGCGGCACAAGTCTTACCTAGTCTGCGAGTGATTTATGGCACGGCAAGTTCCAATCGGGGTTTTGGTATCAGGGAGCGGCACCAACCTACAGGCGATCATCGCTGCGATCGAGGCCAAACGGCTGGACGCGAAGATCGAAGTCGTCCTGAGCAATAGAGCCGATGCCTACGGGTTGGTGCGCGCGAAAAACCACGGAATTTCCACCGAGGTGCTCGACCACAAGCAATTTCCCAGCCGCGAGGCGTACGACCAAGCGGTCGTCGATACTCTTCGCGCGCGCGGCGTCGAGCTCGTCGTCCTGGCGGGTTTCATGCGCCTGCTCTCGCCGGTCTTCGTCAAAGCCTATTCCAACCGCATCATGAACATTCACCCGGCGCTGCTGCCGTCGTTTCCCGGGCTGCACGTGCAAAAGAAAGCCATCGACCATGGCGTGCGCTTTTCCGGCTGCACGGTGCATTTCGTCAATGAAGAATGCGACGAGGGACCGATCATCATTCAAGCCGTGGTGCCGGTTTTTTCCGACGACACCGACGAGACCCTTGCGGCGCGCATTCTCAAACAAGAACACCGCATTTACCCGCGGGCGATCCAACTGTATGCCGAGGGCAAGCTGCGCCTCGAAGGGCGACGGGTCCTCGTCGACGGACTTGCCAAAAACGACAGCCAGGTCCTGTTCCAGCCCCCTCTCGAATAATGAAAAAGGCTAAACCGGTTCTCATCTTGATCGTGAAGCTCGTGGTCAGCACGGGGCTTCTCGTCTATCTCCTGTCCCGCATTCACATCGAGCGTTTTTGGGACACGCTCGCGTCAGCAGATTTTTGGTACATTGCGCTTGCGCTCATCGCCTATTTGTTTGCCCAGACGATAAGTGCCTTGAGATGGGATGTTCTCTCTCGGCCGATGGGTTTTGCGACCCCGTTCAAGGTTATTCTGGGCTATTACCTGATCGGCATGTTTTTTAATCTTTTTGCTCCCGGCACCGTCGGCGGCGATGTCAGCCGCGTCTATTATCTCGCGCGAGACGGCGAGCAGGGTGCGCCGCATGGTTGGGCGCGCTCGACGCTCCCCGCGGCGGTTTCCGTGTTCATGGACCGCGCGGTCGGCATGGTCGTGCTCGTCTGGTTGGGAGCCCTGGGGCTTGCGCTCTTCCCGCGGTACAAGGTGCCCTTGTTGGTTCGCTATGTAACTTTTACGCTCGCGGTCGGTTTCATCGTCGCCGGGGTCTGTGGACCTGTGCTGCGCCGGGCGTTGCCAGAAGATGGGCATCCCTTTGTCGTGAAGTTGCGCCTGGCCTTGAGAAGCTATCGCGCTCGTTGGCAGGTCATTCCTCAAGCGATGACCCTTTCATTCATGGTCCATCTCATTCAAGCCTCGATGCACGCGATTCTCGGACAGGCGATTGGTATTGATATACCCTTCTCCTATTGTCTGATTCTCTATCCATTGGTCGGCACTTTTGCCGCGATTCCCATTAGTCTCAACGGCATCGGACTGCGCGAAGGCGGTTACGTGGTGCTACTGGGAGTCATCGGGGTTAATTCGACGCAAGGAGTAGCGTTCGGCCTGCTGCTGTTTAGTGTCGTGGTGCTGGATAGCCTACTCGGCGGCTTGGTGTTTCTGCTCAAGAAGGGTCCCAGGCCGAGCGCGGTGGCGTGAGCGGATTTGACCTAAACCAAATAGCCGCGGAACAGCGTGGCGAGTCCCAGGAAGGAAAGAAAGCCGAAAGCATCCGTCACGCCTGTGACGATGATTCCCGATCCCAACGCCGGATCGAACTTCAGCGCTTTCAGCAGCAGCGGAATCACCGCGCCGCAAAAGCCCGCCATCAAGCCGAGATTGAAGATCATCGCGCTCGCGAGAACGAGCCCGAGGTAGGGGTTCCCTTTCCATAGTGAAGCCGCCACGGCGATCACCGCGCCGGCGGCCAGAGCGATGCAGATATTGACCGACACCTGTTTGGCGACGGCTTTCCACGCCGAAGAGAATTCGAACTCGCCCAGGGCGATGCCCCGGATGATAACAGTGGCCGTTTGAGTGGCGCCGTTGCCGCCGACGCCGGCGACGACCGGCATAAAAGTTACCAGGGCGATGATCTCATGAAGCGTTCCTTCGAATAACCCCACCACCGAGGCCGCCAAAGTCGCCGTCAGCAGATTGAGAAACGTCCACGGCAAACGCATTCTCACGGAGCGCGACACCGGCGTGAAGACCCGGTCTTCCTCCGCCAAGCCGACCATCTTGTACATGTCTTCGGTGGCCTCTTTATCGATGATGTCGATGACGTCGTCCACCGTAATGATCCCTTCCAGGTGGCCCGACTCATCGACGATCGGCAAAGCCAGCAGCTCGTATTTGGAGACCATGCGCGCGGCTTCTTCCTGGTCCATCAAGACGTTGGCCTTGACAGGATCGGCGATCATCATCTCGCTCAGAGTGCGGGTCGGCGGCGCGATCACGAGATTGCGCAGGGGAACTACGCCCACGAGTTTACCCGTCTCGTCGACGACATACAGGTAGAAGAAGGTCTCCAGCTCTCCACGTTCGCGGATTTTATCGATGGCGCCCTGAGCCGTGGTGCTCGGTTGTAAGGTCATGAAGTCCGTCGTCATGATGCGCCCGACGGCGCCCTCCGGATAGCTGATCAATTCTCGAACTTCGGCGCGCCGCTCGGGGTCCAAAAGCGCCATGACCCGCTCGCGTCTTTCCTCCGGGAGGCCGTCGACAAATCTTACCGCGTCGTCGGGATCGGCCCGGACGATCAAACGGCCGACTTTTTCATCGTCGATGTGGGCGAGAATATCGGGGAGCAACTCGGGCGGAAGCTCCTTGAGCGCTTTGGCCGCGCGGCGGGCGGAAAAAAGAATATCGAACAGTTGGCGGATTTCCAGCGGTTGGAGCCCCTTGAACAACGGCGCAATATCCGCGGGATGGCGCTGGCCGATGAATCTGAGCACGCGGTCCGGCGTCGCCGTGCGCAGCATGTCGCGGACCGTTTCCTGGTCGATGGGAGGAGGCTTCATGATCCTATAGAAGATCGATACTCATCCTTTGTAGACCACTGACATACAGATTTGCAAATCTTTTCCGCTTTTGCAGTTGGCTTAAACGGCAGTAAAAAATTTGCTATGCTTACGTCCAATTCAGCCTGGGTTGGCTAAGGATAAGAAATGCGGCTCTTCCACAAGAAACCTTCAGGGGCGGTGCTGGTGATCATGGCTGTTGCAACGACGTCGTTGCCAACATCGCCCCAGTTTATCGTGAGCGTTCCCGTGGTGGCGGCCGCCGGTCTTGCGGCGCTGGAGAATAGGCCACCTTCGTTCGCAGCGATTGCGAAAAAAACCATGCCGGTGGTGGTCAACATTTCGACGACGACGCAACGTTCCGGGCGAGGCGGCTCCAATGATCCCATCGAAGAGTTCTTCAACCGCTTTTTCGGGGAAACGCCGCCCAGGGAAAACAGCCAGCGCAGTCTCGGCTCCGGCATCCTCATCAGCAAGGACGGTGAAATCCTCACCAATTATCATGTCGTGCGCAACGCCGACGCGATCAAAGTCAAGCTCGCGGACCATACGGAATTCGAGGCCCGGCTCATCGGCAAGGACAACCGCACGGATCTGGCGATGATTAAGATCAGAAGGTCCGGCGGGAACTTGCCCTTTGCGCGCCTGGGAAGCTCCAGTCATCTGGACGTCGGTGATTGGGTCATGGCGATCGGCAATCCCTTCGGACTTGATCACACGGTGACCGCGGGCATCGTCAGCGCCAAGGGGAGAGTTATCGGCGCCGGCCCCTACGACAATTTCATCCAGACCGATGCCTCGATCAATCCCGGCAACAGCGGCGGGCCGCTCATCAACGCCGCGGGCGAAGTCGTTGGGGTAAACAGCGCGATCTTCAGCCAGACGGGAGGCAACGTGGGTATCGGCTTTGCGATTCCCATCGATTTGGCCAAAAAAGTCGCCGATCAATTGAGGAAGAACGGGAAGGTGATACGCGGTTGGCTCGGTATTCGCGCCCAAGACGTGAGCCCGCAATTGGCTTCTTCACTCGGCATAGTCCGCGGCGGCGAGATGGCCGTGGTGACCGAGGTCGCCGAAGGCAGTCCGGCGGCCGAGGCCGGTATCAAATCTAGCGACATCGTTGTAGAATTCAACGGCAAACCGGTCCCCAGGAGTCACGACTTTCCCTCTGTAATCGCCGACACGCCTCCGGGTCAGAAAGTGACCCTTAAGATCATTCGGGAAAAGAAAGAGCAAACGGTCGCAGTCAAGATCGGCGAGCTCCCTGATGAGAGCGACGCAAGTCAACAAATCGAAGCGAAAGATGCGGAAATCGGCCTGCGGGTGCAACGGATCACCCCCGAGGCCGCGCGCCGGCTCGGCATGAATTCGACCAAAGGAGTCATCGTCGTCGAGGTTCAACCGGGCAGCCCGGCCGACCAAGTCGGTGTGGAACCGGCGGACGTGATCCGCGAGGTCAATCAGCGCCCGGTCAACAACGTCAAGGACTTTCAACTCGCGCTGCGCCAAGGCCGGCGCGGCGACCGCATTTTGCTGCTTGTGCAGCGGGGGGATAACGCGGTATTCTTTGCGGTGAAGCGTAAAAGCTAGGAGGACCTATGTTTGGACTCGGACTTCAAGAACTGTTGGTGATATTGATCATCGCACTGGTGATTTTCGGTCCGAGCAAGCTGCCGCAGATCGGCAGCGGCTTGGGCAAGGCGATTCGCGACTTCAAAAAAGGCGTCAGCAGCGACGAACCCGAAGAAGGCGAAAAGGAAGTAAAAAAGGAAAATACTAAAGACCTGCCGCGTTAATATCTGCCTTACCGCGCCCATCGAGATCTCCGCGTCGTCGCTCTTTTTTTTCGCCGCGAACACTTTCGGGTGGCTATTTGAGTTGTGGTGCATCGAGGGGGATGATCATGATTCCGTTTCGAGCGCACAACTTCGCCGCCGCTTTCCTCTTGTTCGCCATCCGTCAGGGATATTGCGAAAATCGTTGGGAACAGCGCTCCGTGAGTTGATGTTCCGTCGAATCTATAGGCAAGTAGTAGGCGGTGGGTCCAACCTACAGGCAGGAGGTCACGGATGAGAATCATTCCCCAAGACGAAAAATTTTATGATTGTTTTGAAAAGTGCGCGCAGCAGGTCGTTCAGGGAGCGGTGCGGTTGGACGAGCTTTTGCGCAACTTTACCGACGTGCAGATAAAAACCCAAGAGATAAAAGACATCGAGCACGAAGGAGACATCATTACCCATGACACCATCGAGAGTCTGAATCGTACCTTTATCACCCCTCTCGATCGCGAGGATATTCACGATCTCATCACCTCGCTTGACGACGTGCTCGATTACATCGAGGCCTGCTCCGAAAGGCTATTTCTCTTCAAGATCGACAAAACGACCGAGGAAGCCATTCTGATCTCCGGCGTCCTATTGAAGACGACGAGGGAGCTGGAGCAAGGCGTTCGTCGATTGCGCCGGCTTAAACGGGCCGACGCCATTATGAAACATTGCGCCGAAATCAATCGTCTTGAGAATGAAGGGGATTATCTTAACCGGGCCGCGGTGGCCAAGTTGTTCGAGCCCAACAATAATCCGCTCGAAGTCATCAAGTGGAAAGAAATCTACGAAACGATGGAGAATGCTATCGACCGGTGTGAAGACGTGGCCAACGTGCTCGAAGGAATCGCCCTGAAAAATACCTAAGGATCGCGAAAGTTTTGGTTGCGGTCCAAGCGCCTGCCTAATGTTTGCGGCTGGGGTGAAAACCGTTCTTTTCTTTTGTGCCGTGCAGGACAGTGTAGAGCGAAGTTTTGGAGAGTTTGTACATCCTTTCGACGGTAAAATCCGTAGTCTTGATAAACGGCTTCAATCTGAGATTCGTTCGCCACCCCAACCAGCGGGTGACGGGATCCAAGGCCTCGGTCAAAGTCCCCAGCAGAGGAAAATCGCTGGTGAAATGATTTACGATGACGATCTTACCCCCGGGCTTGCAGACTCGCTTAGCTTCGGTGATCATGCGGACCGGGTCGGGCACGACGGTGACGACATGAAAGGCCATGACATAGTCGAAACTGTTGTCGGGAAAATCAAGGTCCAGGGCGTTCATTTCGATCACGGTTAGATGCGTCCAGCCATTTTCACGAATCTTGCGCTGGGCCCGCGCCAACATGTCGGGAGCCAGATCGATTCCCGTGACCTGGCAATGCGTGGGGTAGGCCGGAAAAGAGGTACCCGTGCCGGCGCCCACTTCCAAGACTTTTGCGCCGGGCGGAATGTCGAGTTCCTCTATGACCGATTCCAACCGTGAGTAAAAGATCTTGCCGAAAATCTTATCGTAAAGGGGGGCAAATTCCGCATAGAGTTTGCTCTCGTGCGCCTCGATCTCACCCATGATGTCGTCCTAAACTGGATTAGCGCCTCTAGGCGTCGCGGATACCGCTGTTCGCGTTTTTGTTGAAGATCGAAATATCCCGCTTGCGAAATCTCCACTGTTTCCCCTTCTTAAAAGCGGGAAGAATGTTTTTGCGGGCGAATTCGTTGACAGTGTCCGGGCTTAAGTCCAAAATGACGGCAACTTGCTTGCTGTTCAACAGATCCTCTTCTCTTTCCACGATACCCCCCCCCCGGAAGCAATGTTTGTCAGTCGCCCTCGACCAAAAATTCATTTTTATGTAACAAGATCGCCGGTTCATGTCAAGGCAATTTCTTGCCGCTCTGGCAGCGCCACCACCGCACATTGACAGTCACCACCGTCATGATGCGTAGATGCCGTTGATGAAGCCGCTGTCGTCGATCTTGCACAGATATTGTTTCCCTTGGCGCTTTTTGCGCTCCGGCTTAGTGTTCAAGGCGTGCCGACGGTTAAACCACTGCGCTCCCTTCAATCGGTGTAAACGATTTGAACGGTTGAAACGGGGTGAACGTCTTTATCGGTTATGACTCCTTTTGATTAGCGGTCGCGCGTGCCCGCGTTCTAGCCTGGCGCCCGCCTCGCGCGCGTCGGCTTGTGCCGAAGAAGCGTCATGCCGTTTTTTTTGCCGGTATCTCAACGGGCAGGTCTAATCGATCACTCCACTCTTTCCAAGAACCGATGTAGTTGCGCACCTTGGGAAAGCCGAGCAAACGCAGGGCGACGTAGCTATGGGCAGCCCGGTAGCCGCCCTGGCAGTAGGAGATGACTTCTTTGTCCGGCGTGATTCCAGCCTTGCTGTACAGTGTCCTCAGTTCCGCGTCCGTCTTGAATTTGCCGTCGGCGCCCAGATTGTCCGTCCATTCGATGTGAATCGCGCCCGGAATCGCGCCGCCGCGCGCCGCGCGCACATGCGTGCCCAGGTATTCGGCTTCGCTGCGCGTGTCGAGAATGGCCACTGCTTTTTTGTCGAGTGACCGGAGCACGTCATCCGCAGTAGCTAAAACTTCCCTGCGCTCAGTGACTTTGAACGTCGCGCCCGTGGGCGGCGTGGCATCAGCCGCAATCGGCGCGCCGGCAGCTTTCCAAGCGCTGAAGCCGCCGTCGAGCATGTTCACCTTCGGGTGGCCGTAGTATTCCAAAAACCATACGCCGCGCGCCGCGCGCATATCGGAGTTCTCGCCGTAAAAAATGACTTCTTTCGCTTCGCTGACGCCGCGAAGTTCGAGCACATGGTGAATCATGAACATGAACGCTCTGAGCGGTGCGTCGGTGGTATCGATCAGGCTCAAGCCGAAGAGATCGAAGTGGCTCGCGCCGGGAATATGGCCCTTGGCATAGTCCTCGGCGGGGCGCGTGTCGATGATGCAAAGAGTCGACGAGCCGAGCTTTTTCTGCAATTCCGCCACTGTTGTCAGCAAGGTTTCGCGCGTATAGTGTTTTCCCATAGGCTCCCTATAGCACGAATCGAAATGGTACTACAAATTACGTCGCGGCGAAATACATATCGACGTTTCTGTTTGCGCTCGATCGGGCTGATTGCCTGTTGGCTGATTGCGGCAAACTTTACTTACCAGTCGGCGTTGCCGGGGCGCAAACTGACCTTTCCGGTCGATCATTACTCGCACCCCGATTTCAGAACGGAGTGGTGGTACTATACGGGTCACTTGGAGACTGAAAGCGGCAAGCGTTACGGCTATCAGGTGACGTTCTTCCGCTTCGGGGTGCGCGATCGGCAGGACGAAATAAATAAGGACCACCCCATCATTTTCACTGATCTCTACATGGCCCATTTCGCCCTCTCGAACATCGAGCAGAAACGATTTCATTTTCGCGAGCGCATCAACCGAGGGTTCGATAATAAGGCCGGCGCGGCGACCGGTCGCTATCGGGTTTGGAACGAAGATTGGAAAGTCGAGGGCGATGGAGAGAATCACGTTATTCACGTGAGCGACCGAGGTACTGCGTTGCGGCTTGCACTGCGGTCGCTCAAGCCGCCGGTGCTCCACGGCCTCAACGGGTTAAGTCCGAAAGGGGAAGGTGAAGGACACGCGTCTTACTATTACTCGCTCACTCGCATGCGGACCGACGGCGAGATAACCGTTGACGGCAAAAAAGAGAAGGTTCGCGGCCTAAGCTGGATGGACCACGAGTTCGGTAGCAACCAGCTCAGAGACGACCAGGTCGGCTGGGACTGGTTCAGCGTGCAGCTCGATAATAATACCGAAGTGATGCTCTACCTCATGCGCCGCAACGACGGTTCGGTCGATCCGTATTCGAGTGGCACAATCGTCCAAGCCGACGGTACGACCAAGCATCTCGCGTTGAAAGACTTCCGCATCGACGTGGTGGAGCGTTGGAAGAGTCCGAAAAGCGGCGCCGACTATCCGATGAAATGGCGGGTTTCCATTCCGGGCGAGCAGATCGAATTAGCGATTACGCCGGCGTTTCCCGAACAAGAGTTGATCACAAATCGCAGCACGCGGGTGACTTATTGGGAGGGAGCGGTGGAGGTGCGGGGAACTTTGCGGAACAAACCCGTACCCGGTAAAGGGTACGGGGAGATGACTGGATACGCGGGCAAGCCGAAATTTTAGATCACGCAAGAGGGCAACGACAAGCAGCAGTTGGTGGGGATGGTGTTGGGGTTGGAGAAAAACCGTAGAGAGAAGACGGACTTTGCATCTGGCGGTTCGGGGCTCGAATCCCACCGGGCGTGCCAATAGACTCCTTCACTGGAAGCCCAGGCAGTTCAGACTGATGGAATTCCAAATGAGCCTCGCGGTGAAATGGCTGCCCCCAGATCATTCTCAACCTGTCGTGGACGGATAGTTTTACCATCTCTCGACTAGCCGTTGTGGCGAATTTCCTGCACTTTTTTGTACACTTGGCGGCGGATTTTCCAGGAAATTCTGCGCCCATGAGGGTTCTAAACGGTGATTCCTGATGAGCTATTTCTTACCCTGTGCAGGCATGGTTGTTGCTCATTACCCGTCGGTAGGCGGTAACCCCACGTGGGCGCACAGATTAACAAGTCCGTACTGATCATCGAGAAAGAGCCCAATTATACTCAGCTTTTGGTCAAGCAGATTATGTTTGCGGGCTTGAGGCCGCTTGTTGCCGTTACCGGCACGGGAGGACTCAGAAAGGTTGAGGAGTGCCAGCCCGACCTCATTTTGCTGGAAATGGAACTTACCGACATGGACGGCCTGGATTTCGTTCTTACCCTGCGACGGAAGCCCGAGGCCGACCGCATTCCCATAGTCGCGATGAGCACGTTTCCCCATATGAAAGCGAAAGCGCTTCAGGGCGGCTGCAATGAATTCCTCCTAAAGCCGGTCAAGATGATCGACCTTATGCGTCATGTCAAAAAATTCTTGCGGGAGGAAGCGAAGACCGGCAGCGTTTAAGCGGATGCCGGGGAACGGCCAGTCAGACGCTATAATACGAAGGCCGGGGCTCCAGTCGAAGGGTCGATGGCGATCAGATCATCAATCCGAGCTTTGTGCACTCCCGCGATAGGAGTGGGTTTTTGCCGGACGGGCCGATCAAGATGGAATGACGTAACGGTTGGCGGAGATGAAAGGACGCTCAAATACCCTACGGACGTGCAAGCCCAGCCGCGAATTGTGCTAGCAACGAGTTAAATCGTTCCGGCTCATCGACGAAGAGAGCGTGACCAGCGTCTTTGAAAATTTCGATCTCGGTCGCGGGGCGATTTTTCTGTAAGTTCCGCGCTTGCGCTTCGAACTGCGGCGTTACTACGTACAGAAGCGGCTTGGTGAAACCATGCGTGATGCGCCGCCAGTGCGCGCGCTCGAAGGGATAGGACAACAACGCGAGGCTCTCTTCGAGGGGCAGTCTTTTAGCCTGCTGCACCAATGAGGCGATCTCGACATCCCAACGCGGCTTGGCAAAAATCGCGCGCACGAATTCGTCCAACATCTGGGCCCGGTCTTCGCGCAAGCGCTGTGTAAATGCTCCTCCGGGCGGCGGCGCGGGTTCTTCGCCGACGGAGCTATCGACGAGCACCAGGCCCGCGAGCCGATCCGCGCCGAACATCTGCACGTACTGCAGGGACTCTATCGCGCCGAGGGACCAACCGACCAATAGCACGTTGGACCCTTCGACTCGAGCCCCGACCTTGGCCCGGGGCTCTCGCTCAGGATTCCGCCCCACGTGCGTACCCGTGGGGCTCCACAACGATTGAAGGATCTCGCTTAGATCAGCGGCGCGCCGCTCCGCTGTGTAACCGCCTGGCGGGACCTGCGACTCCCCTTGGCCGCGGGGATCGATTGCCAAAACATGGTAGCTTCGGCCCAGCGCCTCCAGTTGCTTGCGCCACAGGGTGGCTGGCATAGACCAACCCGGAACAAAGACGATTTTGAGCTGCCGGTCGCCGGCGTGTTCCCTGCCGGCTTCGAGCAAGGAAAGGGCGACGCCGTCACTGGTCTGGAAAGTGCGGCGGCCGAGTGGCGGAACACTACAGTTAGCTGCCATGAAAACAAGACAGGCCCATGTTAATACACGCCTCGGCACGGAATCGGGTGTTAGCGGTTCGCGATCATCAAACCGGACTGCTTGCCGCGCCAGTGATACCCAAAGGGGAACGGCAACTCGGCGACCTCTGGCTTTACTTTATAGGCCCCTTCGAGATCGGCTTGATATCCATAACGCAATGACTTGATCGGTTTATTATATCGCCCGTACAAGCGGACTTGCCACGGAGCCTGGTGCAAAAAGCGATAAGGAATTCCGGTGTCGTCCTGAACCACATAGTCCGCGGCCGCCAGAATCATGTTGCGGGTTTTTTCGAACTGCTTGTCATGAAGCAAATAGGAAGCCGACTTGAGCAGCGCGCTGGCGGGCCGGTGTTGCCCGACCCATTCCAAAAAACCGGGATAGAATTCCAGAGCTTTGTCGGTGGCGTCCAGCGAAAAATAGTATAGCTGCTGCTGGGCGCCGCCGTTAGCACTGGCAAAAACGATGCGCGTCCCACGCATGATCATGCGCGGGTGTTTGACGGTGTCCCGAGCCTCGTAGGCCCGGGTCAATTCGGGGAAGAGATCCACCGGCTCGATACGCACGATACGTTGGTTCATCAGGACCATCATGGTCGCCATCACGGGGACCGTGCCGCGAATCCATGGGGTCGTGAGCTGTTTGTTCATATAGTCGGTTATAAAGTAATTACGCTGAAAGATGTCGCGGAACGCATTGCGGACATCCTCGAGCAATTTGCCAAACTGAACCGGCGTGACCGATTCGAGATCCGGCAGCGAGCTCGGCCGCTCGAGACTGAAGAATATGTATTGTGAGTGTTCTGGAAATAACGCGTATGCGTTAAGGAAGTCCGGTCCGCTGAACGGATAGAACAGGGTCTTCTGGCGCGCGCCCGGGATTTTCACTTCCTGGGAGCGCCAATTTTGAATGGCCGAGATTCGGCTACGCACTTGACCCCATTGAGTGGCCATCCATTTTTGATGCTCCGCGAAAGCGTCAAGCTTGGTGAGTCGCTCCAACGCCGGCTCGCCTCCGACCGGAGAAATCCCGGCCATGATCTGAGCCGTGGCAGTCGCGCGTCGATTAAATTCCTGGACTTCCGCGCCGGCCCCATATCGAAGGCCAAGTAGCACCCAAAAAGTCGCCACCGCGATGAGTCGAAAATAGCTGCCGGGCCTAAACCTTTGCATTTCTTTTGTTCGGGTAAGCGCCTTAAATATCGATGCCGCCGGTTTCATTGCTGTCTCGCCTTTCTTCTTCTGCTTTGACGATAGGAACGACTCATTCCATTAGTTTTTGTCGTTGGGATAGATCAAATATTAAGGCCTCAGCAGCTCGAAAGCAACAAGAAGTATTCGGGGGAGTAACGTACGGGTCGATTCTCACCCATACCGGGACAGGCAGCCCCAGTTTTATGCCCTTTCTATCGCGATCCGGTTGCGCTAATAAATGTCCAGGCAAGAAATCTCCAGACAGCGAAAAAACGGAGCACTTTATGTCGGGTTGGAAAGCGCGCATCGGGTATCTTTCGCCTTCGGTTTTTGAAACTCCTTCCGATTGGGACTTGATCCTGCCCAAAGGATTTACCATGGTGGCATCGGGGCTCAACGTCCAAGCCCACACGACGGAAGAATTCAATAAAGCGATCGAAGCATTGGAAGCCGGGCTCGGTATTTTTAGCGCCGAGGAATGCGATGTGATTCTGCTTGCGGGCATAACGCTGGGCACCCAGCGTGGCTACCAAGCGGAGCAGGAGGTCGTCAGCAAATTGTCCCAACGAGTCGGTCTGCCGGTCAGCACGGCCTTGAACGCCGGCGGCGAAGCGCTGAGGCATCTCAGAGCGAAGACGATCGTCATCGCCACCGCGTATATGGAGAAGATCAATCAATCAGTGAAACGTTACTATGAAGACGCCGGCTTTCAGGTCCTCGGCATCGCCGGATTGGAGGTCAAAAAGCCGGTGGATCAAGTTAAGTTGCCCGATTATGCGTCTTATAAAGTCGCCACACGTCTCTTCCAGCAGCATCCCTCAGTCGATGCCATCTTGATCCAAGGACGTTGGCGCTCGGTAGCTTGGGTTGAGGAGCTTGAGCGGGATACCGACCGCTTGGTGGTCTCCAGCACCGCCGCCTCGATGTGGTGGGTGCTAAGGACTCTGAGGATGCGAATTCCAATCGAGGGCTATGGGCGACTGCTGCGCTGAGTAAGGCAAATTCCGCTTGGTTAGAGAAACTCCATCTGTTGATAAAAAGAAAACGGGCAACCTTTACATTCTGTGCAAAAGCTGCCCGTTCCCGACGCCATAGCGTCGCATGAAACTTATTTAATTTTTTTCTTTAAACTGCCCGCTTGCCGGCGCGGCATTGCGTAATGTCGTCGGCGGATCTCATTTCGGCGTTTCTACGAGCTTGCTTCCGGGAAAGTCCTTCCTTCGCTTGCCCGCCGAGCGGGGTTACACCGAGCGGTGTTGAGGTTGAGGGCTTGATTCAGGCAGCTCGATGCCGATTGAGAAGCCTGGGCGAATTACGCCCGCCCGCCTTGAGCGGGCCATCTTGGCCCGGTGGAGTGATTTCTCCCGTCATGGATGACCTCCATTTCTGGAAGAGCCTGGAACAGCCGCGCGGTCCGTTCTCACTCTTCCCGCCCTGAGTGGGAAACACAGGGCTCACTTTTTTTGTATCGCCGTGATGGTCCCATGTCAAGATGTTTTGGCGAAAAAATTTAGCCTCAAGCTAGACGAGTGAAGCGTTCGTCCAGCCCGTCCTTCGGGAATTATCCGTTGCTACCGGTGAGCGCGCATCTCTGCCAACGTGAATGGCCCGACGCCCATGATTTGATGGACCTCCCATTCCAGGAGTTCGAAGGCGCAAAAACCGGCCGCCGTATAAGGATCGCTCGCGGCAATCTTTTCCGCTTCGGCCTTCGATTCAGCGCGAATGACGTAGACGCCGTATTTGCGATCGCTCGTTGGTCCGGAGAATAGAATTTTCCCCGCTTGATGCTGGGCCTTCATCCACACCAGATGTTGATCCAAATTGACCGTCCACTCCTCGCGCGGTTTAACCGGCTGCCGTAAAATCAGATACCACATGTTTCCCTCCTCGATCGCAAGTTCTGCCGCAGACCACAGATATGCCCGCCCCGTCGGGCTGTCAATAAATTTCGATGATTATCTTCCGACAGCAATGGCGATGGTGCCGACGACCACCGAGAGCGTGCCGGCGACGGTGCGGGTGTTGATCTCTTCTTTCCCGCGCAAGAAGATGATGGCGATGATCAGGTTCCACAGCGGGGTCGTCGCCACGATCGGCGAGATGACAACGACTCGCCCCGAGCTCAAGGCCATGAGCGCGAGCAAGGCGCCGAGTCCTTCAAAAAAACCCGACAAAGAAAAATGGAGGATGCCCTTGGGATGCCACATCGAAATCCGCCGGTCCCGCGACAACCAGTTGTACGGCACCGCGCCGGCGAGCGAGACCACTGCGACGACGGCGGCGAAAAATACCGGTTCATTGGTGAGCGTCAGTCCGTAGCGTCTCAGCGGGAATGCGACACCCGCCAAAACACCGGCAGCAAGGGAAAAAACGATATGCCACCAGCGATATCCTGGTGGCGGTACGTCCGGTTTCCACGAGATCAGAACGACTCCGACGACGGTCAACAAGGTGCCGGTGACGATCATCGCGCTCGCCTCCTCGTGCATGATCACGATGGCGATCAATGCGCTCCAGAGCGGATAGGTATTGCGCAACGGCTGGCTGCGCGAGGTGCCAATCTTGTGCAAGCCTACGAAGGTCAACAGGCTGGTGACGCTTTGCAGGATGCCCAGGATCACGAACACGATCAGAGCAAGTCTGACAAAAACAGGGATGCCGCCAGTAACAACGACCGCCGTCCACAACAGGACCGTGCGTGCCAGCAGTGACACGATCGTCGCGGCCAGCGGCGTGGAATGCTGAAGGCCGAACCAGCCGTGGAGCGTAAAAAGCGCGTATGAGATCGCGGCGAGGAGAGCTAAGGCTTCGGGTGGCATGCGCGGTTGTTGCGAGAGGACTTACTAGACTCAAAGGTTCCAGTCAAAGAGAATAGTTGTGCGAAACCCTTAACTCCCGCGAGGCTTATCGTATATAATAACTTTCGTTCTCCGAGAGCCGTTCAACCAAGGAGCGCCCATGCATATCGTCGTTGTCGGATTAGCATTGCTCTGTTTTCAATTCATTCAGCCGTCAGGGCTTCACGCCCAGGACGGGATCCGCGATTTGGTGGTCAAAATTCACGCCACCCATCACACTCCCGATCTTCTGCGGCCATGGACGAAGAACAGTCCCCAGCAGGTGAAAGGCTCGGGGGTGGTGATCGACGGCAAACGGATTCTTACCAACGCCCATGTCGTGCGCTACGCGAGCCAAATCTACGTGCAACCTAACCAATCGTCCCGGCGTATTCCCGCGCGCGTGGAAACGATCACCCCGGCCCTGGACTTGGCGACGTTAAAACTCGATGACGAGTCGTTTTTCGAAAAGCGCGGGACGCTTCCTTTCGCCCCTGCTTTGCCCCGGGTTAAAGACATCGTGAACGTCTACGGCTATCCCACCGGCGGGACCGAACTCTCGGTGACCCAGGGAATCGTTTCCCGCATCGAATACACGGAATACTATTATCAGGGCAGCGGGTTACGAATCCAGGTCGACGCTGCGCTTAACTTCGGCAACAGCGGCGGTCCCGCGGTCACCGACGGTAAGCTCGTCGGTCTGGTCTTCAGCCTGATTCAGAATGCCCAGAACATCGGCTATCTGATCCCGGTCGAAGAGATTCGGTTGTTTCTTGCCGACGTTGCCGACGGCGTTTACGACGGCAAGCCGCAGATGTACGACGTTATCCAGACTGTGGAGAACGAAGCCTTGCGGCAAAAACTCCGCCTGCCCGACGGCATGAACGGCGTCATGATTACCGAACCCTATCGCACCGATCCGGACTATCCGTTGAAGGAGTGGGACGTCATCACCCAAATCGGCGACACGCCCATCGACAGCGACGGCAAGGTCGCGGTTCGTTACGATCTACGCCTCTCGGCTTCTTATTTGGCGCAGAACAGCACCAAGAACGGCCGGCTCCCGCTCACCGTCTTTCGTGACGGCAGGGTCGTTCACGTGGACCTGCCCGTGTTCAACCAGCGCGAGTTGGTGATACCCTACCTGATGGCTGGCAATCCCAAGTATTTTATTTTGGGGCCTTTGGTGTTTTCGGCAACCTCGCAAGACTATCTCGAACGGCTCGGCAATCAACGGCCGGCGGCGCTGGGGCAACGGCCAAGCCCGTTGGTCACGCGCCGCTTCGATAAGCCGGCTTTTCCCGGCGAAGAACTGGTGGTCGTCGCCTCACCGATGTTTCCCCATCGTATGACCAACGGCTACGACGATCCCAACCGGGCCGTCCTGAGCGAAGTCAATTCCATACCGGTCAAGAATTTGCGTCACCTGGTGGAAATTCTACGCGACGACCGGCACAGCCAGATCACTTTCAAATTCGCGAAGTCCGGCGCCCTAACGAGTGAGACCATGGTTTTCAGTCGGCAGGAGCTCATCGAGGCGACCGGTAAGATTCTCGAAGAGAACGGCATTCGCTATCCCTATTCCGCCGACATTGCCGGGGTGTGGGAAACCTACCTCACCGCAGCGCCCAGAGCGACGAGAACGGCATGCTGCCCTCCCCAATAAAACCTACGATGGCGGTTGTCATGAGAGCATCGCGACCCTTCGACTCGAGCCGCCCAGGCCTCGGCCCCCGGGGGCCCTTGCTCAGGATTCCGCCCCACCAGCGCACTGCAAGGTGCCACGGGCTTGCCCGTGGGAGGCTCCACCAAACCTGAACGAGACCGCATGAGGCCATGGCAACATCCATCCCACATGTCGCAACCACCAGCAACTTCCCACGAAAACAAATTCTCGGCTTACTTGCCATTGCTCTGTTTTTCGCCTGCGTTCCGGTTACGGCTCAAATCACCGCGCCGGCTCCTGATTTCCCTATCGACGTACTGATCAAAGGACTCGACACTCCCTGGGCTATCGATTTCGCTCCTGACGGCCGGATTTTCGTCACTGAACGAAGTGGCCGCATCCGCGTCGCAGAACGCGGCCATCTGCGGCCTGATCCATGGATGACGCTGGACGTTGCGGCGTCCGGCGAAGCCGGGTTGCTCGGCCTGGCGCTGGATCCACGGTTCGCGCAAAACTTTTTCGCTTACGTCGCTTACACGTACCGAAACGCCTCGGGCAAAATGCAAAATCGTCTCGTGCGTTTGCGTCAGGATGCGAAGAGCGGGAAAGGCCGGTTGGATAAAGTACTCATCGATAATGTCGCCGCTGCCAACAATCACGATGGCGGCCGGCTGAAGTTCGGGCCGGACGGCAAACTCTATTGGAGCATGGGCGATGCCCAGGAAAGCCGGCGGGCGCAAAATCTCTCTTCGCTGAACGGGAAAATTCTCCGTCTCAACTCCGACGGCTCTGTACCGACGGATAATCCCTTTCCGAATTCCTATGTCTACTCCTATGGCCATCGAAATCCCCAAGGACTGGCTTGGCAGCCTAGAACCGGACGATTGTACGCCACGGAACATGGCCCCAGCGGGTTTCAAGGCTGCTGTCGCGACGAAGTAAATCTTGTCGAACCGGGCAAGAACTACGGCTGGCCAGAGGTGCGCGGCGACGAAACACGCGAGGGGATGATCCCGCCGGTTATTCACGCCGGCACGAGCGAAACTTGGGCGCCGGGCGGCGCGACCTTTGCCACGCGCGGTCCGTGGGCGGGCTCTTTGCTTTTTACCGGGCTGCGCGGACAGACGCTCTACCGCGTGCAGCTCGATCCCAACGATCCGCGAAAGACGACCCACCTGGAACGGCACTTCCATCGCCGCTTTGGCCGGCTGCGCGACGTGGTCGAAGGACCGGATGGAAACCTTTATTTGCTGACCAGCAATCGCGACGGGCGCGGCAGTCCAATCGAGGACGACGATCGGGTCATTCGAATTAACCTGAAGTAAAGGTAGGGTCTTTATACGACCACTCCCGCGTTGATCCGTCTTAGTCGCTGATATATGATCGCCCCGTTCCGAACCCTCACCGTTTTGCAAAGAGGCGACCCATGCGCAAACGATTGTTCTCCTGGTTGGGAAAAGAATTCGTCGAGTTGACCGGCGAAGCCGAACCGGCTGCCACGACGACCGAGGAGGCCCAGGCGCTTTTCCAGCGCTTCGATCACGAGCTTTGCGGTCATGGATTGTCGCTCGACAACACTGTGCGCACGCGGCTTTGGGGCAAAGACCGGGAAAGCCGCGATCTCGGCAGCACAGAACGGGTCAAAATTCTCTCCGGCAAAGCGCGTTCCGCCAGTTCGAGCTTCATATCGCCGACTCATTTCGACTCCAGCGCACGGGTAGCCATCGATCTCCTCGCCATGCGCCCTTCCCGTCCCGATCTTCAAAAAGTCCTCAAAGAGTACGATCCGCCGATTACGCCTCTGCGTTACCTCATTTACGATGCGGTCGTGGTACTGTCCGGAGTAACCGCCGTACTACCGACACTCGAAGAACAGATGGGCAATATCTTGCCGCGCATCGAGGGCTCGTTGAAAGATGCCGGCTCCTCCTGGAACCAAGCCGTTCAAGCATCTTTCCTGCTTCACCGTAGCCAAGACTTTGGGGTGCTCAAGGCATTTTTTGACAAACAGGTCAAAGCCAGCATCCCGCAAATGGAATATTTTCACGTGGACGGCTATTCGTCCGCGGGCAAACTGATCGAGATAGAAGTCACTGCAAGGGTCTAACGACAAAGGAACCAAGAAATGAGTGATCAACGATTGCGCGTCGCCATATTGGACGATTTTGAAAAGATTGCCGACATCGTCCCGGCCTATGCCAAACTCAAAGCCTGCGCCGACGTGACGATTCTTAGGGAGCGACTTGAAAGCTCCGAGAAGATCGTTCAAACGCTGCGCGATTTCGACGTTCTCTTGCTCATGCGCGAGCGCACCCGCTTCAGCGACAAGGAATACGGCCAGCTGCCGGGCTTGAAGTTGATTTCTCAAACCGGCCATACCAGCCGGCATCTCGATCTGCCTTCGGCGACCCGGCGCGGCATCGCCGTCGCCGGAACACCGAGCGACAGCGGTTCCACGACCAAAGAACTCACCATCGGCTTGATCTTGGCGCTGCTGCGAAAAATTCCCCAGGTGAATCAGCGCATGCGTGAAGAGAGATGGCCTGCGCTTACGGGCCTCATGTTAGAAGGCAAGACCATCGGCGTGCTCGGTTTCGGTCGAATCGGCAGAGAAGTGGCGCGCATTATGAAGGCCTTCGATACTCGCGTGCTCGCCTACTCGCGCACTCTCACACCTGAGAAAGCGGCTGAGAGTGGCGCCGAGGCTGTCTCGATGGAAACGCTACTCCGAGAGGCGGACGTGGTTACGCTGCATATCCAATTCAACGAGCAAACCCGCGGCATCATCGGCGCGAAGGAATTGGGGCTGATGAAACCCGGCGCCTATCTGGTCAACACCGGGCGCGGCCCGCTCGTCGTCGAACAAGCGATGATCCAAGCCCTCGAGAGCGGTCGTCTCGGCGGCGTCGGCCTCGATGTTTATGATATTGAGCCGCTGCCGATGGACCATCCCTTGCGGCGCTTCGACAATGTCATTCTCATGTCGCACCGCGGCTACGCGACCGTGGAAATCCTGAGCGAACGCTACGAGCAGGCGATGGAAAACATCCTGAGCTTCATCGACGAACGACCCGTCGATCTGCTAAATCCTGAAATACGGCCTCCAAACAAACCTTGACTCACGCATTGCAAGAACAAAAACGACAAATCCCCTGCCCTCGCGGACTCTGCCGTGGTAAAACGTTCCTGCAGCGGCTGGACCTTTTGGAAGTATGAG
>Ga0214472_10000165_pt1 | contig 91090 bp, 85 predicted proteins | sample RVTome_6_FD_207662 | JGI IMG/M metagenome (GOLD analysis project Ga0214472, IMG submission 207662) | Soil microbial communities from uranium-contaminated site in the Upper Colorado River Basin, Wyoming, United States - RVT140D175 | ecosystem: Environmental > Terrestrial > Soil > Contaminated >... | reverse complement strand
GGAAAACACCGATGAAACCGACCTCAAAATCCATCAGAATCCGCAGAATATGGCGGAAAACGCGCTTAAACTCAACATCAGAAGGTACTGGCGCCGAAAAGCACTGCATTTTTGCGGGTGTCCAGCTATACTCATCTAAACCATTAAACTCCACATGACATACCGCCATATCATCATCCACGGGACACTTGACAGTCTCCTGATCAATGGGGCTCGGAGCTGAAACTCTGACCCATAGATTTTTTTTGGCGGAGCCACCCTTTTCAGAGAATAAGAGATGCCTTTCCGCAATATAATTGGCCATCTTGAACCTCAATGGATCTATTTCCCTCTTTCTTGATAGCACTGCTCTTTGTTAATTCTTGCAGCCTCGAAACAAGCGAACCGTTTCCGTCCTGTCAGGGACGCGCTACGCCGGCCGGAACGGGACAGGTCCGATCCAACAGCGCAGAGCGGGTCAGGCGGGACTCAGCCCGCAGAATGCGGCGCGACCGGCAAGAACCCCGCGCTTGCTCTCAGACGATCTTTATTTCGTGCAGACCAGGTAAATACTTGCGCAGAGGTCCGGATAGACCTCGCCCAGCTGATAGCAGCCCTCGAGAAAGGCGTCGTCGATCACGCCCAGCTCCATCGCCTTGTCGATCTGGAAATTGGCCAGCGGCTTGAAGAAAATCCCGCCGCTGCTTTCGACGGAAAGCCCCGCCTGAACCGCAACGCGCCGCAGGGTATCGAGGGAATAGGTGCAGCGGTGACCGTGTTCGGCTTCGGCCGGCGTGACTGCGGCGTTGTGCGTGATCAGCCCCATTTTTACGGCAATCTGGCGCGACGGAGCGTTTGCGTTCGGACAGGCGAGGAAAAGCCTGCCGCCCGGCGCGAGCCATTCCCTGATCCGCCGCAGCACCACAAGCGCATCATTACAGTGCTCCAGCGCATGCATGAGAAAGATCGCATCATACTTTTCGTCGAGCTGAACCTCTTCGAACAGACCGTGGATGATTTTCGCCCGACCGGCAAAACCTTGAGCGAGTTCGGCGGCCAGGGTCCCGGCCCCCTCGACCGCGGTCACGTCATCGAAGGTCTCGACCAGCATCCGGGTGAATTCCCCCTTGTAACAGCCGAGTTCAAGCACCTTGCCCCCGGGAGCGTACTTCATGAAGGTCCGCAGCATGAAGCCCTTCATGAGATCGTCGAAGGCGTAGGCGTACTTGCGGTCGTTATCGTCGAACTCGGAATCGAGGTTTCGCTGCGGCGTGGAATTATCTGCCGATGCCGGACTCATTGTGTACCTCCAGTCATGGCGTACCTCCAGTCATGGCCGCTCTCGGGTCGCGGCCTCTTCCCGTCACGGCCAGTTCCTGTCGCGGCCGGTGCCCGTCATGGCGGGGTATTCCGATGAAACCAGGCTCAGGTTCATTCTCGTGTTGTCGTCCGTCGTGTCCATCATCTGGAAATCGAACTTCCGATAAAACCCGATCGCACGTTTATTATCCTTGTGAACATCCAGTGTCATGCTCTTGAGCTTGCGACGCTGCGCCGTTGCCAGACAGGACTTGAAAAGCACGAAGGCGATGCCCTGCCCCATGAAAAGCTCTTCCACGCTGACGCTGGTCACAAAGCCGTTCTGCCGGTGGCGGTCATTGAGATAAGCCGCGACAAGGCCGACCAGGCGACCCTCGAACCAGGCTTCGAAAGTCTCGGCGTTCCGGGCGATTTTCTCCGCATAGGCCTGAATGTCCAGGCGGCCGCTGAGCCGGGGAATGAAATTCCCGTCACACGCCCGCAGATGCGCGCAGATCTCATCCGCCGAAGCGGCCGATTCCTCGAAGGTAGGGGTGTTCAGGATCATTCCAGCACCGCAAGGCCAAAGCCCTCGCGCCCGAACGCATTGCCGTTGTAGAGCATGTAAATCTTTTCATTGCAGGTAAAAACATGGGGATAGCACATCATCTGCGAATCCCAGCCCTGTGGAGAGAGATCGATTCCGCTGTCCCCGTCATCACGCGTCCAGTGCAGCAGATCGCCGGAGTGGGCATGGCCAATCCTGTAACCACGGTCCTGGTTACTGCGGAAATCCGAGGAGTGCCGGTAACAGAAGTACATGTGATAGCGGCCGCCGAATGCGATCACCGTGGGCAGGGCCTGGCTTTCGTCGCCACCCAGCCGGTCGCCGACGATGGCCTCGCCTTCCTGTTTTTCCCACTGCAGGCCGTCGTCCGATACCGCGTGGCCGATCTTATAGATGCGTTCGGGAACGTCGGCGTCTTCGTACTGCTTCCAGCGGGTGCCGAACATGTACCACATGTGGAACCGGCCCTCGAACACCCGCACGAAGGGATCACCGACCAGAAAGGGCTCCTGCAGAGACGCGCCCAGAACCGGGCCGCCGAGGCCCTGGCGGTAAAAGGTCTCGCCGTCGTCGTCGCTGACCACCCGCCCGATCCCGGTTTCCACCGAGACCGAAACCCGCCTGCTCCAGCCGCAGGTGTAGGCCATGACCCTGCCGTCGTGGCGCAGTGGATTGATCGGGAAAATGCCGTGCTCGTCGAAACTTCCGAGCCCGCCCAGCGGCAGGACCGTTTGACCGGACACCCGGCGGATGCGCCGCAGATCCTTGTCGAAGTCGACGAACGCCACATGGCTGAGATACTTGCCCGTCGTGTCGTCGCGTTGCCGGGTCGAAAAGTAGACGCGCACGAAGTCGTCGAAGACAAGCGTCTGCGGCGACTGGGCGAACTCGACGCAGCCATTCGGGAGCTGATGTTCCCGGGGATCGAAAATCCTGCCGGCCTTGCGCCATTTCATCGGTCTTCACCCCTGAGCATCGATCACGCCAGCCTGCCCTGCAGTTCCGCCAGACCGAAACCCCGCTTCCCCACGGCGTTCCCCAGATAGAGCATGTAGGTCCTGCCATCCAGCGCAAAGACATGCGGATAGCTCAGCATCTCGGAATCCCAGCCGCTCTCGGACACCTCGATCCCGGCCAGGGAATCCTCCCGGACCCAGGTCTCCATATCGTCCGAGTGGGCATAACCGATCCGGTAGCCCTTCGCCTTGCCCCGGAAGTCGGTGCTGTAGCGGTAACAGAAGAACATGTGATACCTGCCGTCGCTGTAAAAGACATCCGGGCTGGCCTGGGCCTCGTCCGCTTCGATCCGGCTTTCGATCAGATCGCGGCCGCGCCTGTTCCAGTTCACGCCGTCTTCCGAGCTCGCCATACGGATCTTGTAGACCGGCTCGGCCCGGCCTGCCGCCATCTTCCATTTCCGCCCGGCGATGTACCAGAGATACCATCTGCCGCCGAACCTTCTGATCTTGGGGCCGCTGAGCACGAAGGGCTCGTCCTGCGAATAGGGCAGCACCGGACCGGGGCCGCATCTTGAAAAGGTGACGCCGCCGTCGGTGCTTCTCGCCATACCGATGGCAACGTTGAAGGGCACCGATTCGCAGCGCGTCCATCCGGCGTAGTAGGCCAGCACATCGGCGCCATCCCTGATGACCGAAACCGGGTAGGTTCCGAACTCGTCGAAGGTCCCGCTGTCCCCCAGTTCCAGAAACGGCCGTTCCGCGACGCCGATGATATCAAAGAGGTTGTTTCTGTTCAGATCGACATAGGCGGAATAGCTGACGTACTGTCCGTTCGCGTCGGCCGGCGGGCGGCAGGAAAAATAGACCCGGACGAAATCATCGAAGATGAGCGTTGCGGGCGCCTGGGCGAATTCCTTCAGCCAGTCCCGTCCCGAAACGCCGGTCGGGTCGAACAGAAGTCCGCGTTTTTTCCACTCAAACATCGAAACTCATCCCGATTTCCGGAATACGCGGTTCCGCTGTGACAATTGTAGGACATTTCGAAGTCATACCAGCTCGTAACGCCCCAGAAAATCCCGCGCGATTTCGTCCCGCGCATTGAACATCAGGACGTCTATGATCGACAGAAATTCAACGAATTCCGCGCCGAACTGACGGTAAGTGATTGTTCCCGTTTGCAGAAATCCGAGGTCCAGACCCTGCGCCCTGAAAACATCGCGCGCATAAAGCGCCCGGCCGCCGATCGGATTGATGTAACGCTCTGCTCCCAGGGCCTTGCAGATCGCCAGTACCTTTTCCTGGCCCTTCAATTCATGGTCGACAACCACCTCCGACGACTTCACCAAACGCGTCGAAATTCCCAGAAATCTGCAGATTTCACCAACCGAGTTAAAGACGAAGTCGAAGAGGTTTCGTTCACCGAAGAGCACCATCGCCTCCACCAGAGGAAAGGCCTGATCGAAATGAGGCGCCTTTGCATAAGCGCCCCGTATCCGGTTCAAAAGCCTGGGTCCGTTGAAGTCATCCGCGAGAAACCGCTCTTTCACCTGCAGAAAGTCCGAGGCCTTTTTCAGCGGAATTGAAAAGCCGGCCGGCTGGCCGTCGGCCAGAAGCCGGTTCCGGTTGATCCATCCCTTTTTCGTATACTCGATATTGTCATATATAACAAAGACATCAACGGCATTTATCAGCTGAAAATAGCCAATATAAGGACAGAAATAGGGCTGCATGATCGCGATCGCGTTCAAAACAGGCGTCCTATTTCGACCGCTGTCGCGACCCGGACGCCTTGGCTCCGGATGCCGTGGTTCCGGCGGCGTTGCGCCTTGCACACCAGCGGCCCCACATATCGCGGTAGGCATTTTCGAGATCACGAGTCTGCAAGGCATGATCGGTGATCCCCGTCGCCATGAAGCGTTCATACAGCCCACCGCGCAAAACCGACAGTTTTTCCGGGTTTCTGGCAAAATCGATGGCCTTGGCGATGTAGTCTTCGGGCGAGGACGCCACCAGGCTGTCTTCGCCAACCACCCGCAGAAGACCCGATCCGATCCGTGCCCCCCAGGTCGCCCCCTCCAGCGCCAGCAACGGAACACCCAGATAGAGGGTTTCCAACGTCGTCGTACCACCATTATAGGGAAACGGATCCAGGGCCAGATCAATGGCACTGAAGCGCTTCAAGTACTCTTCGTGTCTCGACGGTCCCTCGCAGACGATCCGATCCGGATCGATCCCTTGCGCCTCGAAAGCGGATTTGCTGGCATCCACCGCAATGCCGCTTCGATAGGCGTGGGACTTCAGCAACAGTTTTGAATCGGGGACCGCGCGCAAGACTTCGCTCCAGGCCTTGATCGCAGCCTTGCCGACCTTGATGCTGTTGTTGAAGCAGCCGAAGGTCACATATCCGTTACGTTCATAGGGCGAAGGTCCGGGATCCGGCCTTGCCGGTGGAATCTTGTAACTGACCGGAACCCGCGGCAGAAAATAGACTTCCTCGCTGAAGTGAACTTCCCCGCCCTTTGGCAAAAAGTTTTTCTCCATCATCACATAGTCGACGTTCTTCAAGCCGGTGGTATTTGGATATCCGATCCAGGTCACCTGAACAGGTGCAGGTTTCAGCCCGAATACCGGCAAGCGGTTGTTACCGGTGTGTCCCGCCAGATCGATCAGGATATCTATGCCGTCATCCTTAATCTGCTGCGCCACTTCCTGGTTGTTACGTTCAATCGTCGAGCGCCAGGTAAGATCGAGCGCCTGCAGGCGCTCGGTGACGTCATCCGGCTTGAAGACCTCTGCATAACAGAAAATCTTGAATTTCTTCCGGTCATGGGCTTTCAGGACTTCTTCAATGAAATAGACCGCGACATGCTGTCGCAAATCGGGGGAAACATAGCCGATTCTCAAGGGGCGATCGGGGTCCGGCGTATTTGCAAAATCGCCATCGTCATAGTCCCGGTCCCAGCGTTCGCCGTAGGCAAAATGCGCCTTGCTCAGATCCTCCTGCGAGATTTCGGAAACGTAATTCATCGCAAACAGACTGTTCGAGGTCGCCAGGTTAAAGCCATCCAACGCGTCGGAGGCCCGCCGGAAAAAATCCACCCCCTCGTTCAGACGTCCCAGAAGAATATGGCTCATACCCGAATTATTAAGTGAAATCGGATCCTTGGGATCACGCTCGATAGCCTTTGCAAAGGCGCACAGCGCATCTTCATGCTGATGGTTGTCGGCAAGTGTTGCGCCCATTTCCCGGTAGGGTTCAGCCATATCCGGCGCCAGCTTGATTGCAACGTTCAAAGTCGCTATGGCTTCGACAAACTTCCCCCGGCTCCGCAATACCTTACCCAGCATGCAGTGGGCGGCCGAGGAATTCGGCGAAAGCTCAATAGCTTTGCGAACCTCCATCTCCGAGCGTTCAAGGTCGCCGAAAGCATAGAGCACGCCGCCCATATTAGCGTGCGCGTCTGCGAAACCCGGTTTGATTTCCGAAGCCCTGGCAAAACAGGTCAAGGCGTGTTCGAGGAAACCGTCCCGCTTCCAGGCTACGCCGATATTGTTGTAGGCTTCGAAAGATTGAGGGTTGAGTTCAGCAGCCCGATAAAAGGCTTCCTTCGCTTCGTCGTTGTTTCGACGATTGAGGAGTATCGCACCGATGTTCAGATGTGCATCTGCGTACTGCGGATTCAGCTCCAGCGCGCGGCGATAGGATTCCAAAGCCGTTTCTTCATCACCTTTGCACTTTGACGCCCGGCCCAGATTAAGATGCGCCTGCGCTGATTTCGGAGATATTTTTATCAGCTTGCTGAGGATGGACGCCGCGCGCTCGAACTGCTTCAGGTCGAGATAAACATTTCCCAGATTGAGCTGCGCCGGAACCAGCCGCTTGTCTGCCTTGATGGCCTGGCTATAGGCTTTTGCCGATTCCTTCAGTTTGCCCTGCTCTTGAAGCGCGACACCAAGATTGAAGTGCCCTTCAGCAAACTTCGGTTGCTTCTTCAAGGCTCTGGTCAGAAATTCCTCGGCAGCGTCGTGAACGCCGTTCTGCAGATAGAGAACACCCAAATAGTAAAGTGCATCCACCTGTCCCGGATGAATGACCAGCGCCTTCTGATAGGCATTCTCGGCATCGCGAATTCGGCCGGCCTGATGGAACTGGAACGCCATTTCGATCATTTGAGTTGCCAACCCCACGTTGTCGGCTTGTCCGCCAAATGTTCCAGCCGTCTTCGCAGCGGCTGCACCCTGATGTTTCGTGACCATCCAGTCCTCTTTGCAGAATCGCATTCAAAAAATTCTAACCGCAAACAATCGGCATGAAAAAACACCCGGAGCTTGATCGTTTTTGCTGAATCAGCCGAGAACCTGAATCAGCCTCGCCCTCAATCAGGCAGGCGCGGTCACGCTCACGATCGCTTCAAACAAGAAGAATCGCACTCCAGCCTTCGCAACTATGGTGAAGAGAGTTTGACCAAACAGGGTTAACGAACACTTTACCGCCGGCCGGAAACCTCTCTAGAATCAGGAGATTGGCACATTTTCCGGTTCACTCGCGCTGATGACCGGTTTCTTCTCCGCTCCCGCGGGAGGAAGCCGGACCGGGTACAAAGGCATCGGTAAATTTTTCCTCCACAACAGCCGGTGACTAGGAAAAGTCCGCCTAGCCCACCTTAAACCTCACCACAGCCACGTAAAATACATATAAAAATCAATAGATTATCTAATTTCAAGATTTGGCCCAGCCCTTGCAACGACTTGTCCGGACCGTTCCGTCCAGGCTTGGAAGATGAACCAAACCGGTACAGTCAGGAACGGAAACGAAGGACTGATTCGAATTCCATCGGCAGGTCCGAGACATGATTGGAGTAAAGCAATGGCATTACCCGTTGTTCAACATCACTACGACGAGATGATTCAGTCTCATCCTGGCCTTTTGATGGTCGAGTTACATGATGAGGCGATCACGGCGCTTACTGGTGCCGTTGAGGCGATCGCAGCGCACGAAATCGAGACCAGGTTCAATGAAACCGCCGCCGCAATGCAGGCTGTCACCGCGCTCTACGCGATGCTTGATCGGGATAACGGCGGCGAGCTGGCGGCAAACCTGAGCGGTGTCTACGAAGCTGTTCTGACCAAGCTCGGCCGGATCTGCTTTACCAACGATCCTGCACTTGCAGGCGAATCTATCGAACTTCTGTCGCCTTTGCGCGAAGCCTGGGCTGCGTTGGAACAGCGGGAGAACGGCGCGGCAAAAGTCCGGAAACACGCCCGGAACATCATTTCAGGCGCTAAGTCGAAGTCGGATCCTGTTCGTCCCAGCACCATCTGATCGCTGGACCGGACACCTGGAACCGTCATTGGAAACGACATCTAGAGAGAACAGAAATAGGCAATGAGCAGTATCCTATTTGATCCTACGCCCTCTTCAAGCGGCGCCGCCGGTACGAATAACCCGTCCAGGTCATCGACCTATGTTCAAGGGATCCCGTCCTTCGACACGCTATTGGCCAAAACCCAAAGCCGCCACGAAGCAGATTCGAGATTTGCCTCTGACCTGGACAATCGCTCCCGGGACTACAAATACGACCGTGACTACAAAACGGCGCCCCTGGAAGACTCCAATACCGATTCGACCGTGCATTCGAACGATGACGACAGCAGTCTGAACGACGAGAATACAGTTGATGAGGAACTGAGTGCCGATACCGCATACAGCGTTCCGGAGTATGATGACAGCATTCCGGAGTATAAGGGGAGCGAGGTTGCAGCCGTTTCCACAAAAACCGACGATGCCGCACCAGATGTTGGTGTCAGCGACGAGATCTCTGGCGCAGCAGCGGTAACCGGCAACAGCCCCCAATCCGGCGCTACTGCTACCGGCGCCACTGCTGCCGGCGCCACTGCCGCTGGCACCGCTGCAGTGACCGGATCGCAGGCCGCCCCAGGCGCCAGCGTGACGGCCACCGCCCCGGACGCACAGCAACCGGTGGAACAGGCTGCAGCCAACGGAACCCAAGCGACGAACATTACCGCAAGCGTCAAAAACAACGCTCTGCACTCCCAATCGAACACAGTTCTGAGCAGTGGTGCAGCGGTCCTCGTGGCACAATCCGTGGATCCAAAAGCCACAGCCGGCAAAGACATCCCGACAACCAGCCTTGATCCTCTTGTAAACGCACAGGCAGGCAAAGCTACTGAAGACGGCGCGAATACAGCGCAGGGCGTCACGGCACCGCAACCGGTAAAAGCCCGGCAGACGGCGAACGCCAACCAGGCTCAGGCAAACCAGGCCGCCCCGGGACATCAAGGCACGGGAACCGGGACGACGGCCGGATCCGGCCCAGCCACTGCGGGCGTTGCGGCGACGACAGCCGGGGCCCTGACCGCCCGCGCTGAAACACCCATCGTTCAATCTGCGGTACAGCCGGGTAGCAGTACAGCCTTCAGCAGTCTTGTTCCGGTGGCCGGTGTCACCCAGGCCGCCACAGGAACGGCAGCCGTTGCCGCGGCCACGGGTAACGCGTCTGCAGCTGCCGCCGCGCCCAGTGAACAGGTTGCCGTCGAGATCCACAAAGGCATTGCCGCCGGCAAGGATTCGATCACCATCAAGCTCAATCCGGCCGAACTCGGCAAGATCGACGTGAAAATGGAGCTGTCCGACGACGGTACCCTGCGCGCGACCATCGCCGTAGAGAAAGCCGAAACCCTTGACCTGCTTCAGAAAGATGCGAGAGGGCTCGAACGGGCACTTCAGAACGCTGGTCTGCAGGCCGACAGCGGAAGTCTGAATTTCAGCCTCCGTGGCGAGGGCGGCGGCAACAGCAACGGATATGAAACCGCATCCAACAACAACCCGACATCCGCAAGCGGCCGGAACAACGGTGCTGCGGAGGACGATCCATCCGACCAAAATGCAGATCCCGCGCGATCGTCACATGACGGCGCGATTGACATCTCTGTCTGACGGCCGCGAAAAAGGAGACCAGGACCATGACTCCAGATCCCGTTAACGGCGTATCCTACGTCGATTCCAGCGGCGCCGGTATTGCCGGCGAGAAATCGCTGGCCGACACTTTCGACAATTTCCTGAAGCTGCTCACCGAGCAACTCAAGCACCAGGATCCGCTCGACCCGATGGAGTCCAACGAGTTCACATCGCAGCTCGTGGAATTCACCGGCGCCGAGCAGGCCGTACTGACCAACAGCAAGCTCGACAGCCTGATCGCGCTGCAGAACGGAAACCAGCTGAATTCGGTGGTCTCCTATATCGGCAAGAACATATCGGCCAACAGCCTGGCGCTTAATCTCGACGAGAACGGCGCAACCATCAAGTACAGCCTGGCCGGCAATGCGGCGGAAACCACAATCAGGATCATCGACGAAGATGGCAATACCGTCCGCACGCTCGAGGGATCAACGAATGCCGGTGTTCACGAAATCACCTGGGACGGCAAGAATTCGGCCGGCACGCAGATGGAAGAGGGAGTCTACGGCTTCCTGGTGGTCGCTAAGGATGCCGATGGTGAAGCCGTTACCACTGCCCAGGGCATCATCGGCAAAGTCACTGGCGTCGAAATCGATAATGGCACCGTGGTGCTGTCGCTCGGTGAGCTTCTGATCCCACTCGACGAGGTCGTTTCGATCCAGGAGGCTGCTGATGCAGACAGCTGAAAAATTTACGGCTGAAACAACCAGCCGCACCGGTTTCATAATCAAGACAAGCGCTGCGCGTCCCAACTTAACAAGGGAGATTCAAAAATGAGCTTATATGGCGCACTCTACGCAGGCGTATCCGGTTTGTCGGCACAAGCCAACGCGCTTGGCATTATCTCGGACAACATCGCGAACGTAAACACCATCGGGTACAAGGGCACCTCGGCGCGCTTTTCGACTCTGGTCACCCAGCAGGCAACGCAAACCCTGCATTCGCCCGGTGGCGTGAAATCCTCGCCGTTCAATCACATTGATCGGCAGGGTCTCCTTCAGGCCAGCGCATCGGCAACCGACATCGCAATTGCCGGCAAGGGTTTCTTCGTCGTCAACGAATCGGCCAACCCGGGTGTCGGCGACGAATACCTTTTCACCCGCGCCGGTTCGTTCTATCCGAACGAGAACGGCGATCTGGTGAACACGGCCGGTTTCTACCTCCAGGGCTATAATCTGGCAAACGGCCCGGCAACGACGAGCGCCAGTACGGTTACCGGTCTCGAAACTGTCAACGTCGCCGATCTGGCAGGTGCCGCCACCGCGACCTCGGCTCTCGCAATCGGGTTGAACCTCCCCTCGATCGCGGCAATCGGCGACACCGAAACCCTGACCGTCCAGGTCTACGACTCGCTGGGCAACTCTCATGACATCGACCTGCTCTTTACAAAGACGGCTGTTAACGACTGGTCGATCACACCGCAAAACCCCACCTTGACGTCAGACGGGACGGCCAGCGGTAACGTTACGAGCGCGGCGGGCAGCATCACCTTTGTCGATGGTTTGCCCACCGTCATCACCATGCCGGACATCGACATCACATGGACCGTAGGCGGTGCCACTGCCAGCAGCATCGTGGTCGACGCAGGTACGCTGGGTCAGCCCAATGGCGTGACGCAGTTTGCCGGCGAATTCACGGTTCGCAAATCGAACCAGAACGGTGTCAGCTTCGGGAACTTCGCCGGCGTTTCGATCGACGAGGCAGGCGTTGTCACCGCCCTGTTCGACAACGGCGAAACACTCGACATCTATCAGCTGCCGATCGCGATCTTTCAGAACCCGAACGGACTGACCGCGGGTTCGGGGAACGTCTATCAGCAGACCCCGCGATCGGGTCCTTTCCTGCTGAACCTTGCGGAACTGGGGGGTGCGGGCACAGTTGCGCCCTCGTCGCTGGAAGCTTCCACCGTCGATCTCGCAACCGAGTTCACCAACATGATCGTGGTACAGCGGGCCTACTCCGCAAGTGCGGAAATCATCACGACGGCCGACGAGATGCTGGAAGAGCTTATCCGTATCAGCCGATAAAGTCCGGCGATAGCCGCAAGAGGCTTTTATCAATAGCGGCCCGAATGAAGGCTCATCCCTTCTTTCGGGCCGTTGCCTTTTGGCGAAGTCCAGCGTTTCCCCCGCAAGCGGCGTAAAATCATAGATAACATTGTGTTAAAGCCCTGAATTAAGGGTTTTTCAACACCGAGACGATAGGTTGTTCAAACCATCAATTGTGAGGAAAGATGGAGACGTCTTGATGGATTCAGATCGCCCAGGTAGGCCAACCAGAGTCATTGGACCGGCAGGAGAGCCGATGACCCTTGAAGACTTGCCGCCACCGAGTACCAAGCGTTGGGTTATTCGACGCAAAGCAGAAGTCGTAGCCGGTGTCCGCAGTGGCCTCATTACGATTGAGGAGGCCTGCGAGCGCTATAAGCTGTCGATCGAGGAACTGCTGTCATGGCAGCGTCTGATCGATACGCATGGCATGCGCGGTCTGCGTACGACCCGATTGCAGCAGTATCGCCGTAAAGTCGAACATGCTGCGTCCAGTTCGGGCGGCGTCGCTTCCAGCGCGTCTTCGTAAGACCTCGCAACACTATTGAATTAATTCCTCTTTTCAGACAAAGAGGCTCTTACAGAAAGCCGGCAGCCTCAGGGTTGCCGGCTTTTTTTCTGATGTCCTGCCCCCATCATGCATGTCGGCAATTTTTTCCCAAAGCTAGGCAATATTTGCCCGCCCGTTAACATCGTGTTTACCCAAACCGCGTAAATTGCTTGTGACGGGCGAGGACACCTCTGCGGTCTCCAGAAGCCTATAAATCAAGTACTTCCAGGCAGGATTGATCGCAGCGTGAACTCTACAATCATCGAAACCTTTCGCAGTCTTGGCCCTGCCCGCCTTGGTATCATGGCCGCAGTGGCCGCAGGCGTCATCGCGTTCTTCATCTACCTCACAAGCCGGCTCGCCACGCCCGACATGGCGTTGCTCTATGCCGAACTCGACACCCAGGACAGCGGCCAGATCGTCGCCCGTCTGGAAGAACTCAATGTTCCCTATCGTCTCGATGCGAACGGCACGCGCATTTTTGTAGCCGAAGATCAGGTCGCCCGCTCACGCCTGCAAATGGCGCAGGAAGGGCTGCCCAGCGGCGGTTCGATCGGTTACGAAATTTTCGATCGTTCCGAAGGCTTTGGCACCACAAACTTCGTGCAGAACATCAACCATTTGCGTGCACTCGAAGGTGAACTGGCCCGGACCATCAAGTCGCTTACCAACGTGAAGCAGGCGCGTGTCCATCTGGTTATGCCGCAGCGCGAGCTCTTCAGCCGGGACCGTCAGGACCCCAGCGCCTCCATTGTCCTGGTCATGCGCAACAAGGGACGGCTCGAACGGGCGCAGGTTGCCTCCATCCAGCATCTGGTCGCTGCCGCGGTGCCCGAACTCAAACCGACCATGGTCTCGATCATCGACGATACGGGAACGCTGCTCGCCCGCGGTGCATCGGACGACGATCCGACGCAGCTCGCCACCACGGCCGAAGAACGCAGGATCTCTTATGAGACGCGCATGATCCGAACGGTCGAAGAGCTGGTTGAGCGCACTGTCGGTCCCGGCAATGTACGGGTACAGATTTCCGCCGCAATGGACTTCGACCGGATCACCGAGAATACCGAGACCTATGACCCCGACGGTCAGGTGGTTCGCTCGACGCAGCTTGTCGAAGAAAACGCCGGTTCGAACGAAGGCCAGGACCCGGCGGTCACCGTCGGCAACAATCTGCCAGATGCCGAACTCAACCAGCTGGGCGAGGGTGCTGGAAGCCAGTCCAATTCGTCCCGCAGCGAAGAGACCGTGAACTACGAAATATCGCGGACCGTCAAAACGGCGGTGCGGGAAACCGGGCTGGTCAGACGCCTGTCCGTGGCTGTTTCGGTCAACGGCACCACGTCGATCGGCGAAAATGGCGAAACGGTCTACGCAGCACGCAGCGAAGCCGAGATGGCACAGCTTGCGGCCCTGGTCCGCGCGGCGGTGGGCTACGACCAAGCCCGCGGCGACACGCTCGAGATCGTGAATATGCAGTTCACCGGCATCGATGCCGGCCTGCAGGCAGACAACACAATTTTCGGCTTCGAAAAAGCCGAACTGATGCGCTTCGCCGAACTTCTGGTTCTGGGTGTTGTCGCTATTCTGGTGCTCCTTCTGGTCGTTCGGCCACTGATCGTCCGGGTCCTCGAAGGCGACTTCGAGGCCGGCACCATCGATCCTGAAACCGGTCTGATCCGTGGCCCTGAAGGCATGCAGTATGCGATCGCCGGACCGGGTGGCGAAGCCCTTGGCGGTAGCGGCGGTCCAATGCTGATCACCAACCCGGACGGCACGACCACCACGGTTGCCCGGCGGATCGGCGATGGCACTGTCGACAACACTTCGATTGCCGACGAAATCGATCAGATGATCGATCTCAACAAGGTCGAGGGCCGGGTGCGGGCGTCGTCCATCCGCAAGATTGGCGAAATCGTCGAGAAGCATCCCGATGCTGCGGTTACCATTCTGCGCGGCTGGCTGCATCAGCAGTGAGAGCGAAGCGACCATCAACGATAAACGAGAGCAATTGACCCATGCGTGACGATTACCGCACCATGACCGGCCCGGAGAAGGCTGCACTGCTGGTGATGGCTGTTGGCGAAGAGAACGCGGCGCGTCTCTTCGCAATCATGGAAGACGACGAGATTCGCGAAATCTCCCAGGTCATGGCGAGCCTTGGAACGGTCAGTTCCGAGATCATCGAGCGCCTGCTGGTGGAGTTCGCCGACCAGATCTCCACGACCGGCAATCTGATCGGCAACTACGACAACACGGAGCGTCTGCTCAACAAGGTCCTCGACAAGGATCGTGTGAATTCGATCATGGAAGAGATCCGGGGTCCGGCCGGACGTACCATGTGGGAAAAGCTGGCCAACGTGAACGAACAGGTCCTGGCCAACTATCTGAAGAATGAATATCCCCAGACCGTTGCCGTTATCCTCTCCAAGATCAAACCGGAACATGCTTCACGGGTTCTGGGACTTCTGCCCGAGCCCTTCGCCATGGAAGTCATCATGCGGATGTTGCGCATGGAAGCGGTTCAGAAGGAAATTCTCGACGACGTCGAACGGACGCTGCGCAACGAGTTCATGTCGAACCTGGCCCGGACCAACCGGCGCGATTCCCACGAATTGATGGCCGACATCTTCAACTTCCTCGACCGCAATATGGAAGCCCGCTTTATCAGCGCGCTGGAAGAACGCAATCGCGATTCCGCCGAGCGCATCAAGGCCCTGATGTTCACCTTCGAGGACCTCGGCAAGCTGGACCCGGGTGGCGTACAGACGCTGATGAGCAACGTCGAGAAAGACAAACTGGCGCTCGCCCTCAAGGGTGGATCGGAAACCGTCAAGGATCTCTTCTTCGCGAACATGTCGGAACGCGCCGCCAAAATCCTCAAGGAGGACATGGGTTCCATGGGTCCCGTCCGCCTGCGCGACGTCGACGAAGCCCAGATGTACATGGTCACCGTCGCCAAGGATCTGGCTGCAAAGAACGAAATCATCATCGCCGATTCCAAGGGCGACGACGAGCTGGTCTATTAACGGGTGCCGGTAAAAATGTCAGCAGAACACAAATTTCTTTTCGACACCTCCTTCGAGGCGCCGCAGCCGGTCGGGCGGAAAGCCCCGCCGCCGCCGCCCAAGGAGCCTGCGGAAGAGGCCGGACCGAAAATAACCGAAGCCGACCTTCTGCAGGCCCGCGAAGAGGGTATCCGCGAAGGAACCAGCCTTGGCCGCGAACAGGGCCGCACTGAAACCTTCACCAGCATTGAACAGACGACACAGGATTTGCTGAACAGACTGACCGACCGCCTTGGCGATCTTATGGCCGCCCAGACCAAGACACGCGAAACCGTCGCGCGGAATACGCTGGAAGCCGCCTCGACGATCATACGCAAGCTGCTTCCTTCGCTGGAGAAATCCGTCGAGATGAATGAAATCGAGTCGGTGGTTTCCGAGTGTCTGGAACGGGCGCATGACGAACCCCGCCTTGTCGTACGCGTCTCCGAACAGATGCTTGAACCCGTCAAACATCGGGTCGACACGCTGGTTGCCAGCGAAGGCTTTGAAGGAAAGGTCGTATTTCTCGCAGCCGACGGCTTTGGCAACAGCGATGTCCGTATCGAGTGGGCGGATGGTGGCGCCGAACGGAATGTGGAACATACATGGCGGGAAATCGACCAGGTGCTGGCGCGGTTTCTCAAGATTCCAGCAAGATCTGCCGGTGTGCAAGCCGCCTCGGCCGCGCCGGCCGCTGCAGAAACGGTTGTTGAAGCACTTCCGATTTCCGAGACACCGGCGCAACCCGGCGAGACACCGCCTCCCCTTGTCTCTCCTGTTACCCAGATGGGCCTGAAGGTCGCAATGGCAGAGGTTCCTGTGCAAGACGCTCCACAAAAAGCCAATGACGGCGATCCCCTGGCGGCATCCGCGGTTACGGCCGGCGACGCCGGTCAGACCGCGGCCAGGATCCGGACCGACGCCGCCAAAACGACCGAAAACATTTCAAATTCGCCCGCAACAACAGCCGGCACTCAGGAGCACAGCAATGACTGAAACAGAAACTTTGACTCTCGACGATCTGGATATGGTCGCACCTGACCAGGAAGGCGATTCGGACGACGGGGGACTGCCGGAAGTTGTTGGCAGGCCGCCCACCAATGCCAAGGAGCTGGAAGCGGTTTACGACATCCCGGTGCAGGTCTCGGCCGTCCTCGGTAAAGCCAATATGCAGGTCAGTCAGCTTCTGAAACTCGGTCGCGGCGCTGTGGTCGAACTCGACCGCAAGGTCGGCGAGGCCATCGACATATACGTCAACAACCGTCTGGTTGCCCGTGGCGAAGTTGTCGTCGTCGAAGAGCGCCTGGGCGTGACGATGACGGAAATCATCAAGATGGACCGCGGCTGACGCTGTCGCGCCCCCTGATCCCGAACGGAGAGCAATCAGTCATGGCTAACGCAGCCGCAAATCCAGCAACCGGAAGGCAAAGGGCGAAGATTCGCCCTGCGCAAAATGGTGCGACGATTGACTTCGCAACCGTTTTTGGTGCGCTCGGCGCGTTCTCGGTGATCGCAGCGGCCATGATCATGGGCGGGGCGCCGGGGGCATTCATCGATATACCGGCCATGCTGATCGTCCTGGGCGGAACCTTCCTGGTTTCCTCGATTTCATTTTCGGTGACCGAAGTGTTCCAGGCTCAACGCATCATGGCGCGGGCGGTTCTCTATCAAGTGGTCGAGCCGGACGATGCGGCGCGACATGTTCTTTATCTTGCCGACCACGCCCGGCAAAAAGGCATCCTGGCGCTTCAGAACAGCTTGAACGAGCTGCGCAACACGCCATTCCTGCAGCGTGCAACGTCGATGGTGATCGACGGCATGCCGCCTGAGCAGGTCGAGAACATACTCATGCGCGAAGCCGATGCGATCCGGCAGCGCCACATCCGCTCAGCCGGTGTTCTGCGCCGTGCCGGAGAAGTCGCACCCGCAATGGGCCTGATCGGAACACTGGTCGGTCTGGTGCAGATGCTCGGCAATCTTGAAGACCCCTCGACAATCGGTCCTTCGATGGCGATCGCGCTGCTGACGACCTTCTACGGCGCGGTGCTAGCCAACATGCTGTTTCTGCCACTCGCCAACAAGCTGGACCGGAATTCCGATGCCGAAGCCATGATCAATCAGATCTACGCGATCGGCGTCGCATCGATCAGCCGCCAGGAAAATCCCCGGCGGCTGGAAGTCGAAATCAACACAATTCTGCCACCCGCGCGCCGCGTGGCTTACTTCGATTAAAAGGGACTTGGAGAAAATATCATGAGACTCCTCATCGTCGGTTCACTCGAGGGGCACATCGTCACCGCCGGTAAGATCGCGCTGGATCGCGGTGCCAAGGTGGCGAACGTAGATACCATCGACGCTGCTCTGGACGCGCTGCGATCCGGACAGGGATCGGATCTGCTGATGGTCGATGTCGATCTGGACATCAGCCGGCTCTGCGAAAGTCTGGCAGCCGAACGCATCTCGGTACCCGTGGTCGCCTGCGGCATCGGGACTTCAGCGGCGCGCGCAGTCGATGCCATCAAGGCCGGGGCAAAGGAATACATCCCCCTGCCCCCGGATGCCGAACTGATCGCCGCTGTCCTGGCTGCCGTCACCGAGGAGAGTTCTTCGCTGGTGTTCCGCGATCCGGCCATGAACGGCGTTCTGCGGCTGGCCGAACAGGTCGCCCCTTCGAATGCCAGCGTGCTGATCACCGGCGAATCCGGTACCGGTAAAGAGATCATGGCGCGCTACCTTCACACCAAGTCCCGGCGCTCGAAGGCACAGTTCATTTCCGTCAACTGCGCCGCCATCCCCGAGAACCTGCTTGAATCCGAACTCTTCGGTCATGAAAAAGGCGCTTTCACCGGTGCGATAACCCGCCGGGTCGGAAAGTTCGAGGAAGCCAACGGCGGCACTCTGCTGCTGGACGAAATCTCGGAAATGCATCCGCGCCTGCAGGCCAAGCTGCTGCGCGCCGTTCAGGAACGTGAAATCGATCGCGTCGGCGGTTCCCAGCCGATCAAGGTGGATATCCGCCTGCTCGCCACCTCGAACCGGAACCTCGAGGACGAAGTCAGGCAGGGGAACTTCCGGGAGGATCTCTATTTTCGCCTGAACGTGGTCAACATCATGCTGCCGCCCTTGCGCGAACGCCCGAAGGATATCGAGGTGCTGGCCGATCATTTCCTCGCCAAGTATGCCGAAGCCAATGGCGTGCCGATCCCGCTGATGGCCCCCCAGGCCCGCCAGCTTCTGCTGAACCATCACTGGCGTGGCAACGTCCGCGAGTTGGAAAACACCATGCATCGCGCGGTACTGCTTGCCCGCGAAGGACAGGTTACGGAAGAATCGATCATGCTGACCGGTGAGATGCTGCCGGCGGAAGGCACTCAGTCCGGGGAAAGCGGCACTCAGCAGATGTTCTCTGCCGGGGGCGTGAAAGCCCGGGATCCCAAGGAACTGGTCGGCCAGACCGTCGCGGCCGTCGAGCGCGATCTCATCCTGGATACGCTGCAACACTGTCTCGGGAACCGGACGCACGCAGCCAACATCCTCGGTATTTCCATTCGGACCCTACGGAACAAGCTGAAGCTTTACAGCGAAGAAGGCGTGGCTATTCCCATGCCGGGCGAAGCCGAGCGGACACTCGCATAACGCGGACACCAGTAACGCCGGTGGGGGCAAACCCATCCGGCAACTTCAGCTTCGATCCCAGATTGGATTAGTTTATGTCCGATACGAGCTCATCGGGTAACACTCAGGCCGACAAGTCGCGCGAATCCTTTAATAGCGCACTGGATTTCATGAAGCGGGGCGATATCGCCCTTGCTCTGGGAGTCGTCTGTATCCTGGTCGTCCTGATCCTGCCGATGCCCGGCTGGCTCCTTGACATTGCCCTCGCTCTTTCGATGACTCTTTCCGTGCTGATCCTGATGACCTCGCTATTCATCAGCCGTCCCCTGGATTTCAGCTCCTTTCCGACGGTTCTGCTGATCGCAACCATGTTGCGTCTCTCACTGAATCTGGCGTCAACACGTCTGATTCTGGCCAACGGCCATGAAGGCACCGGCGCCGCGGGCAAGGTAATCCAGGCCTTCGGCGGCTTCGTGATGAGCGGTAACTTCGTCATCGGAATCATTGTCTTCTCGATCCTGGTGATCGTGAACTTCATCGTCATCACCAAAGGTTCCGGACGTATCGCCGAGGTCTCGGCCCGTTTCAGCCTCGATGCCATGCCCGGAAAACAGATGGCCATCGACGCCGATCTCTCGGCCGGCCTGATCAATGAGAATGAAGCCCGGGACCGGCGTAAAACCCTGGAAGACGAAAGCAACTTCTTCGGCTCGATGGACGGTGCGTCGAAGTTCGTGCGCGGCGACGCCATTGCCGGTCTGCTGATCACCTTCATCAACGTCATCGGCGGTATCATCATCGGTGTCGCACAGCAGGATCTGGACATCGGCGAGGCCGCCGCATCCTACACCGCCCTGACCGTCGGCGACGGTCTGGTCAGTCAGATCCCCGCAATCATCGTTTCGACGGCTGCCGGTATTCTGGTTTCGCAAACCACCCAGACCGGCTCGGCCGACAAGGCGCTGTTCGGTCAGCTGGGCGGTTATCCACGCGCCCTTGGGCTCTCTTCCTTTCTGATGTTCGCTCTGGCTCTGCTGCCCGGTATTCCAGCCGTTCCATTCCTCATCATTGCTGCAGGAACCGGTGCTTTTGCCTGGAAGTCGAACCGGAAAATCGATACGGCGGAGCAAAAAGTGCAGGACGCAGAAAAAGCCGAAGCTCTGGCGTTGCCGGTTGCCGAGGAGCCGATTTCCAACTCGCTGCAAATCGACAATCTCCGGCTCGAGCTCGGCTATGGCCTGCTTCCACTGATCAACGGCCAGGGCGGACAGCGCCTGACCGACCAGATCAAGGCTCTGCGCCGGCAGATGGCGCAGGACCTTGGTTTCGTGCTGCCATCGGTCCGCATCCAGGACAACCTGCAGCTTCCGGCAAACAGCTATGTGATTCGCGTCAAGGAGATCGAGGCCGGAACTGGCGAATTGCGGCCGAACATGCTCTTGATCATGGATCCGCGCGGCGAGACCATTTCCCTGCCCGGTGAGGACACCGTGGAGCCGACTTTCGGTCTGCCTGCAAAATGGGTCGACCAGGCCAGCCGCGAGGAAGCACTGTTTCGCGGTTATACGGTCGTCGATCCACCGACCGTGGTGACCACTCACCTGACCGAACTGGTCAAGGACAACGTCGCCGAGCTGATGTCCTATGCGGAAACCCAGAAGCTGCTCGACGAACTGGATCAGGATCAGCAGAAGCTGATCGCCGACATGATCCCCGCTCAGATCTCAGCCAGCGGTATTCAGCGGGTCCTGCAGAATCTGCTCAACGAGCGGGTCTCTATCCGCGATCTGCCCACAATCCTGGAAGGGGTTTCCGAAGCCTGCGGTTATACCCGGAACGTGACGTCGATCACCGAACATGTCCGCGCGCGTCTGGCGCGTCAGATTTCGAATTCGCAGATCAACGAGAGCGGCTTTATTCCCATGGTCACCCTGACGCCCAGCTGGGAACAGGCCTTCGCGGACTCGATTATCGGTGACGGCGAGGAACGTCAGCTCTCCATGGCGCCTTCGAAGCTGCAGGAATTCATCGGCGCAGTCCGAAAGACTTTCGAGCAGCACGCCATGATGGGCGAGACCCCCGTGCTGATGACCAGCCCGGCTATCCGCCCCTATGTGCGCTCGATCGTCGAACGCTTCCGTCCTTCGACTGTGGTGCTGTCGCAGAACGAAGTTCACCCCAGAGCCAAGATCAAAACTCTTGGTCAGCTTTAAAATGGTTTTTCAAGCGTGATTTGGAATCAGACAATGCAGCCAATGAGCGCCACCAACGGCGCCGATCAGCTAAGAGGCAACAGGTCTCATGCGGCTTAGAAGCTTCACCGCGGACACTTTGCCCGACGCCATGCATCAGGTGCGCGAAACCCTGGGCCTGGATGCGGTTATCCTGTCGACTCAGGAACTGGGCGGCGCTCTGGGCGTCAAGGTGACCGCTGCACTGGACAGCGATCTCGACGACGAGTTCGATTTTCAGGATCCCGCAAGTCTGGTCGAAACCGTCGACGCTATTTCCGAGGTGCTGGATTACCATCAGGTTCCGGCACCACTGGCCAACCGCCTGATGAGTGACGCCTCGGGCCTGTTCGCCGACGACAGCATCATGGCACTGGCCGGCGCACTCGACGGCGCATTCGAGTTCGCGCCGCTGCCAGGCGCGACAGCGAACCGGCCGGTCATGATCATTGGCCCCTCCGGATCCGGCAAGACGGCGACCGCGGCAAAATTCTGCGCCAGGGTGCGTCTGTCCGGCGGCCAGGCAACTCTGATCACGATGGACGCCGGCAAAGCAGGCGGACTGGCCCAGGCCGAGACCTTTGCAGCTGCACTGGAAGTGATCCTGCACAGCGCAGAAGACGCCGATCAACTGGCCGGACTGGTTGCAAAGGCACCGAAGGAACATCTTATCGTTATCGATACGCCCGGCGTGTCGCCCTACGACAAGGCCGCCCTCGCGAATCTGAAGAAAACCGCCGGGAGGGTCGGCGCACAGTCCATTCTGGTCCTCCCGTCCGGCGGCGACTGCTACGAGCAGGCGGAATGCGCGCTGGCCTTCCGCGAGACCGGAACCCGGGACCTGATCGTTTCCCGTCTCGATTCAAGCCGGCGGTATGGCGGACTGCTCTGTGCCGCCCACGCCGGCCGCCTCAACCTCATGGGCCTGGGCATCTCCGCACAGATCGGCAATGGGCTCGCGCCGATCAATCCGGTTTCGCTGGCACGTTTGCTTCAACCCGCAGAAAACACGCAAGAGCATCTGTCGCTCGTTTTGGGAACGCTTTGACAATGGAAGTTTCAAAGGCAATGGCTGCCGAGGGTAAGTCCGCCACTAACATCATCGCGGTTGCATCCGGCAAGGGCGGGGTCGGCAAGACCTGGCTGTCGGTTTCGCTGTCGCAGGCCCTGGTCAAGCTGGGACAGCCGACGCTGCTGTTTGACGGCGATCTGGGCCTCGCCAACGTGGACATTCAACTCGACCTGGCGCCGGAACGCGATCTGGGCGGCGTAATCGCCGGGCGATACGGACTGGCCGAGGCCAAGGTCCGTTACGACATCGGTGGTTTCGATGTCATCGCCGGCCGCTCGGGCTCCGGCAATCTGGCCAACCTGCCCAACAACCGGCTCGGCAGCCTGCTCTCGGATCTGGTGGCGCTCTCGGCAGATTACGGTCATGTCGTTCTCGATCTTGGCGCCGGCATCGAACGCACCGTCCGTCAACTGGCCGCCCTCGCCGGCACCTGTCTTGTGGTGACCAACGACGAACCGACCTCGCTGACCGATGCCTACGCTTTCATCAAGCTGACGACCCGGCAATTTCCCGGTCTCGATCTGCGCGTGGTGGTCAACATGGCTGAAAGCGTCACCGAAGGGCAGCGGACTTATGGCACCATCCGCAAGGCCTGCGAATCTTTCCTGAAGTTCACGCCGCCCCTGGCCGGCATCATTCGCCGCGACAGCAACGTCAAAGACAGTATCAGGCACCAGACTCCGCTCCTCACCCGGCACCCGAATTCCAAGGCGGCCGAGGATGTGGAAGCTCTGGCGCGGCGTCTGACCGGCGGACCATGAGCGGCGTCTCCGCCCCTCCGCCGCCCACGGCTTCGACGCCATCTGCCGCGACACCCCCGGCAGCATCTCCCGGTGTCGCGCCCCCCGCTGCCGCGTCGCCCTCCCAGAGCGGCCAACCAGCGGCGGCGACTCCCTCCGGCTCGTCCGGAAACACCGGCGCGCAGCCTTTGCCCGCGCAAATCGTCAAGGCACCCGATGTTCTAGCAACCCTGACAAAGGGAACGGTGCTGTCCGGCACCGTTGTCGACAGTGGAAAATCGGCCGGCCTTCAGGTTCTGACAAAATACGGTACGGTCGAACTGGATGTGAAACTTGCCCTGCTGAGCGGGACCAAGCTTGCCCTGCAGGTCCGGGAGGGCGGTCAGCTCCATCTCCAGATCGTACGCACCGACACGACGGCGAAGCTTCCGGATGGTACAGGCAAGGGCCTGACGCCCGCGCCTCCTTCAATCGCATCCCCGGACGGTGCCACGGTCCGGCTGCCAGGTCAGACACTTACGGCAACACTGCAAACCACGGTCGCGAACACCACCACCGCCAGACCAGGTGCGGCTTCGACAAGCGTCGTTCCGCCCGGCGCTGTGTCCCCGGCGGGAATGGCCGGCAATCCGGGGAACACCGCTTTCGCACAGCTTCCTGCGGCGCTGCGTCTGCTTCCGGCCGGGTCGCAGTTCCAGGTCCAGATTACAGGTGTCGTCGCAACGGCAGCGTCCCGGATAATTCCGGGAACAGGCTCGCAGGCCGTGCCGTCGGGCAGCGTCACAGCCACCGGCACCCCTCCTCCCTCTGCAACATCGGGTGCAACCGTGAGCGGTGTGCCGAAACCCGGCGCAGCCCACGTCCCACTGTCAACCACCGCTTCAATAGCCTCAACCACGGGCCCAGTTGTTTCCGGAACCGTCATAGCCTCCGCAGCCAACGGGCGGCCGGTCATCCAGACCGCTTTTGGTATCCTCTCCCTGAACCAGTCTCTTCAGTTGCCCCTTGGCACAGCTGTCAATATTCAGGTTCTCGCCAACAGCCTGCCGCAGCTGATATCGGACACTGCAAAGGCCGGCGGCGATCCCCTGGCCGCGCGGCTCACGGGATTTACCTCCGGATGGCCGAGCCTGGAAGCGCTCACTCTGCGCGGCGAAGAAGGCCGGGTTTCGAGCGCCCTGATGTCTCACGTCATGCAACGTGTGCCCGCGGCCGGGCCCGGCCTCAGCTCCAGTATCCTCTTCTTTCTCTCTGCGCTTAATTCCGGGCAGGTCGGCAACTGGCTGGGTCGCCCGACGCTTAACCAATTGCAGCGTGAGGGCCATGGCGACCTGACCGCCCGCATGGATCAGGATCTGATCCAGATCGGCCGACTGTCCGATTCAGGCGGTGCCGAATGGCGGACACTGTTTCTGCCCTTCCTCGACGATGGCCAGATCCGGCAACTACGCCTGTTTATGCGGAACCGCAACGATGAGGACGGAGAAGACAGCGGTGAGCAGCCGGGATCCAACGCGACGCGGTTCCTGCTGGAAATCGAACTTTCAAAGCTGGGCGATCTGCAGCTCGACGGCCTGATCCGTTCGAAGCTTTTCGATCTGATCGTCAGGACGCGGCGTCCCTTTACCCGCGCCATACGGAACGAGATCATCCGGATATTCACCGATTCCAACCACGATCTCGGCATGGCCGGACAGATCCTGTTCGAAGCATCGAATCAGTGGCGCTCGACGGCCGCTCATGTGGCAGGGTCCGACCGCTTACCCGATCTGATGATCTAATTGATCCGTCTCTAAATCAGATCCGGATTAGTCGGAATCGCTGCAAGCGATCCGTTGTACCGGTGTATCTGATCCAACCATATGATCCGGATTAGCCGTTGGCGGCAATGGCGATCGGCATATCCGGTACCCTGGCCAGACCCAGTCGGCTGCCGTCGTAGCTGCTTCCGAGTATGGGTTTCCAGAATTTCGGACTTTCGAGATACCAGTCGATCGTCTCTTCGAGCCCCTTGTCGAAATCGACTCTCGGCTTCCAGCCCAGACTGGAAGTGAGTTTCGTCGCATCCAGTGCGTAGCGGCGGTCATGTCCCGGCCTGTCGGTGACGAAAGAAATCAGTTCCTCGTGCAACGCACCGCCCGCCATCGGTTTACGCCGGTCCAGTGACGTGCAGATCTTGCGGACGATATCAAGGTTGGAAGCCTGATTGCTGCCGGCAACGTTATAGGTCGCACCGGGCTTTCCCGCTTCCAGCACAGTGCTGATCGCCCGGCAGTGATCGGTCACATAAAGCCAGTCGCGGATGTTGCCACCATCGCCATAGAGCGGCAAAGGTTCCTCGCGGACCGCCTTGACGATCATCAGCGGAATGAGCTTTTCCGGAAACTGCATCGGGCCATAGTTGTTGGTCGCCACGGTGATAAGCGTCGGCAGGCCGTAGGTGGCATGATAGGCGCGCACCAGATGATCGGCCGCAGCCTTGCTCGCCGAATAAGGCGAATTCGGGCGATAGAGGCTTTCTTCCGTCGCGGCTTCACCGTCGATCGAGCCGAAAACCTCATCCGTCGAAATCTGAAGAAAACGAAAGCTGCGGCTTTCATGGTCCGCCAGCCCGGCCTGATAATGTACGGCGGCATCGAGCAGGTTCTGCACACCGACTACGTTGCTTTGTACGAAGGCGCCCGGATTATCAATTGAGCGGTCAACGTGGGTTTCCGCAGCAAAGTTGACGATGGCCGAGGGCGTGAATTCGCGCAACAGGCTGTCGACGACTTCACGATCTTCAATGCGCGCGTTGACGAAGTGATGTTCGGGATGACGCAGATGTTCACTGAGCACGTAAGACCCGCCGGCGTACGTCAACGCATCGAGGTTCAAAACCCGGAATCCCAGGTTCAACGCATGGCTCACGAAGTTTCCACCGATGAAGCCCGCACCGCCGGTCACGAGAATACAGCCTTTATCCATTTTCATCACCGTTGGTTACCCGCCGCGACAGGCTTGTGGACTGGTACGCACTGAAGCATTTGAAAACTCCACAAAAAAAGCATCTCTGAATTCTGGGCCCTTCTGAACTGCACCCGTCTGATCCGCTGACACTCCGGCCGGTCATGAATGGCGCCCCGCGGCCTTGCGGCGCCGGTAGAGATCCATTCCAACTTCATCAAGGGTCTGCTGCTCGCGTTTGGCACGTTTGGCCAGCTCGCGACGGTGCTGATTGCTTTCAGCGGTCTGGTACTTCTTGAGCTCTTGAAAGGCCGCCTGGACCTCGTCCCGAACCGTTTCGATCGAAGCCTCCAGCCCGGCAATCGAGTTCTGAACTTTCAGGCGCCGTTGCTTGACCGCGGCCGCATAGTTGGGAAAGGCCAACGCAGCTTCAGGTGAAGAACCGGCAATCACCTTCTCCGACTCATATCCCTGGTCGATCAAACGCACATCGTTTTTGAGCTTATCGATCAGGCGCTCCAAGTCGGCGAGTTTCTGACGTTTCTCGTCGAGTTCCCACTGATGCACGCGTACCAGACTGTTTAACGCTGTCACTATCCCCACACCCTTTTACAGAACCTTATGAATTACTATTCGCATCACGCATCGGTGCTACTCGTCCGGGTCTTTCAAGACGTCCTAGTGTCCCCCCGGCGCCGGCCATGCCTCATTCAGCACCTCCGCAAGCGTGACATAGCCGTCACCGAGATCGAACCGCTCCCGCTTGTCCTGCGAAAGGAAGGATTCGAGCATCGGGTAGTAACCAAGCGCTTCGTCCGTCGCACTGTCGCTGCCCTTCTTGTAGGCGCCGATCCTGATCAGCTCGGCCATGTCTTCGTAGGTCGACAGCAGGCTGCGCGCGCGGGTCACCAGCGCGTTCTCCGGATCGCTGTTGCAGGCTGGCATAGTCCGGGAAATGCTGCGCAGGATGTTGATGGCGGGGTAACGGTTACGCTCGGCGATACCGCGTTCCAGAACAATATGCCCGTCCAGGATTCCGCGCACCGCGTCGGCAATCGGTTCATTGTGGTCATCACCTTCGACCAGAACCGTGAACAAACCGGTGATCGAGCCCTTGTCTGTGCCGGGACCCGCCCGCTCGAGCAGTTGCGGAAGCTCGGCGAAGACTGAGGGAGTGTAGCCTTTGGCGGTGGGCGGCTCGCCGGCTGCCAGGCCGATTTCGCGCATGGCCATGGCAAATCGCGTGACCGAGTCCATCATGCAAAGCACGTCGCGGCCCTGATCGCGAAAAAACTCGGAAACGGCCAGCGTCAGATAAGCCGCCTGCCGGCGCATGAGCGGCGGTTCATCGGAAGTCGCGACGATCACCACCGAGCGGGCCAGTCCCTCTTCGCCAAGATCGTCCTCAAGCCACTCCTGAACTTCGCGGCCGCGCTCACCGATCAGGCCGATGACATTCACGTCGGACTGTGTGTAGCGGGCCAGCATCGACAGCAGAACCGATTTGCCGACACCCGAACCGGCAAAGATCCCCATACGCTGTCCGCGGCAGCAGGTCAGGAAGGTGTTGATCGCACGCACACCGAGGTCGAGCTTTCCACCCACCCGGTTCCGACTGTGGGCCGGTGGCGGCGAAGCGCGCAAGCGGTAGGGCTCCAGACCGTTGGGCAAAGGCCCCTTACCGTCGATCGGTTCGCCCATGGCGTTTATCACACGGCCCAGCCAGGCATGGTGCGGGCGGATGACCGGGGCGGAATCGGCGACCTCGGCCTTGCACCCGAGACCGACACCGTCAAGCGTCCCGAAAGGAAGAACCAGCGCCCGCTTATCGCGAAAGCCGATTACCTCTGCGGAGACCCTGCGGTCCCCCCTGGCCACCAGATTGCAGCGTGCGCCGATCGACAGCACCCTGTCCAGTCCCGCCACCTCCACCAGCATTCCAAGGATGCCCGTGACGCGCCCATAAAGCTGGTAGGACGGGACTTGATTAATTTCCGAGATCAGGGAAGAAGAGGAAAAAGGCACCGACACCATCCAAATTTCAAAGGGTTATAGCTAACCCTACAGAGGTGGAACGATGTCTGATTACGCTTAATGTTTATTTAAAATACGCGGACGAGACTCAATTTTGTCGCATTTTTTGCGCGGCCGAAAGCCGACCAGGTAATTTTTAAAAATAGAGCCAAGCGATTATTTTCAATCAATATCAGCATCTTAGCTTTATTTTCATGCTCCCAAAAGCTGTTATTTAAAAATTTATACGCGCTTAACGGCCTGTAGTAAGAGTTTGTTAATAAAGCTTCCCCAAAATGGTTAACAGTCTTAATCTTGATTAATCTTAACCAATTTGGGTTGGAGCTATGAGAGTACTTCTGGTCGAGGACGATTCCGCGACAGCACAAGGCATCGAGATGATGCTACGATCCGAGGGTTACGTCTGCGATACCACCGACATGGGTGAAGACGGACTCGAAATCGGTAAAATATACGATTACGATATTATCATTCTCGATCTCATGCTGCCGGATATCGACGGTTATGAGGTCCTCCGACGTTTGAGAGCGGCCCGCGTGCGGACCCCCATTCTCATTCTGTCCGGTCTGAATGGTCTTGACGACAAGATCAAGGGACTCGGTGTCGGTGCTGACGACTACCTGACGAAACCCTTCGACAAGCGCGAGTTGATTGCCCGTATCCAGGCAATCGTCCGTCGTTCGAAAGGCCACTCGGACTCTATCATCCAGACCGGCAAACTGACGGTTAATCTGGATACCCGTACCGTTGAAGTGGACAGCCAGCCGCTGCACCTGACCGGTAAGGAATACGGCATTCTCGAACTCCTGTCGTTGCGCAAGGGTACGACCCTGACGAAAGAGATGTTCCTGAACCATCTCTACGGCGGCATGGACGAGCCGGAACTCAAGATCATCGACGTTTTCGTCTGCAAGCTTCGCAAGAAACTTTCAGCGGCGACCGGTGGTTCAAACTACATCGAAACCGTCTGGGGCCGTGGTTACGTGCTGCGTGATCCGGTTGGTGGACAGGACAACGGCACTCCTGCACAGCAGGCTGTTCCTGCTTAAACGCCCGATTTGGCGTTGCGCATAAAACGACGTCACAGACTTCGCGTCTGTCTGCAACGGCCCGTACCTTTCGGTATGGGCCGTTTGCTTTCGGCGAGACCACGGTAATCTCCTCGATCTGAGGAGGCGCTGTCTGGGATGAGAAATGCCGATGGACCTGGCCGGCTCGCTGACACCGTTTAGCGCGTATCGCCAGAACGTTTTCCCCACGACGACAACGCACCGTGACCTTAGAGCTTCCATCCGCCGCCATGAGCGATCAGAATACCCGCGCAGTCGATACAGACGGGGTTGTCCGGCGTTGATACCGGCACAGAACAGACAGCCCCTTGCCCGAGCCGCCGCAAGAGCCCGCATTCGGGAATGCTGTAAAATTATATATTTTGTGAGGAAAAACCTGAAGACGGTAGGGCCGTTCCAGAAAGACCGTTCAGCCCGTTTCAGGATCGGCAGTCCACCGCAGGAAGGCGTTGGACTGATCGCGGCAGTGCGGCAACCGAAGGCATCTGCCAGGATTCGCTGCAGGGCAACCTATGATCGGGCTCCAATAACCCGATCATAGGTCATATCAACCCGCAGCTTTAACGGAACCCTGTTCCTGCGCCAGACCGTAAATGCCACGTTGGCCCGGAATAAGCATGAAGCGATCGGAAATTCCCAATACCGTCTCGGCACCGCCCAGATAAAGGAAACCGTCATTCGCCACCAGACCGGACATCTGATTGAGCACCTGGGTCTTGGTCGGCTGATCGAAATAGATCAGCACGTTGCGGCAGAAGATGACGTCGAATTGCCCCATGCCCGACATGCTGTCCAGAAGATTGAACTTCCGGAAGCTCACCATACGGCGGATTTCTTCGTTGATCTTCCAACGATCTTCGACCTGAGTGAAGTACTTGACCAGCAGGTTGATCGGCAGTCCGCGTTGGACCTCAAACTGCGAGTAGACCCCCTCCTGCGCCTTGTTGAGAATATCCTGGGAAATATCGGTTCCCACGATTTCCACACGCCAGCCCGAAAGCTTTGCCTGTGCTTCTTTCAACATCATCGCAAGGGTATAGGGCTCTTGACCGCTCGAAGCGGCAGCGCACCAGATTCTGATGGATTTCCTCGAAGCCCGGTTCTCAAGCAGATACGGGAGAACCATGTCCCGGAACTGATCAAAAGGTTTCTGATCCCGAAAGAAGAACGACTCATTCGTCGTCATCGCTTCAGTGATCTCAACCAAAAGCTTTTCGTCGTTGGTGTTCCGGACTTCCTTAGCCAGCTCGTCAAAACCGGCCAGGCCCCGCTTTCGCGCAACCGGGTTCAGTCGGCTTTCCAGCAGATAGGCTTTATCTTCCGAAAGTACCAACCCCGAACGTTTTTTCAGGAGTTGGGAGATAAGTTCGAAATCGTTCACGTTCATGCCGCCGACCTCATAACAAGCTTCAGTACTTGGGGACCAATTTCTTTAAGCGGTAGCACCGCAGAGCAAAGACCACCACCGGCAACCGCGCCAGGCATCCCCCAAACAACACTTGTTGCTTCGTCCTGAGCGATCACTGCGCCACCAGACGCAGTAACAACTTCAGAGCCTCGTTGACCATCATGCCCCATTCCCGTCAAAATCAGGACGAGAAGTCTGGAGCCGTAGATTTTACTCAAACTCCTGAGCATCGGATCGACCGATGGTCTGCAGAAGTTCTCTGGTGGATTCTGGTTTAGTCGAATCACCTTATTTTGACCCTCGGCTTCGATCGTCATGTGATAATCACCGGGTGCAACATAAGCCCTGCCACCGATAATCGCTTCGCCCTCGACCGCCTCGGAACACTGTATTCCGCTCACCCGCGAGATATGTTCGGCCAGCAGCCTGGTAAAAGTGGCCGGCATATGCTGCGTTATCAAAACCGGCTGCGACACATTTCCCGCCAAACTCTTCATAACTTCAAACAGAGCCTGCGGTCCGCCTGTCGAACTGCCGATCGCAATGACTTCGGGTGCTGCTCTCGGCATTGCTCTAAGCACAATAGGTTTTCTCGGCAGCCCCCGCCCGGCAACGGCAGTCCCCGCGGGCTTTGCGCCCGCAGCCACTGCGGCCATACCGCCGCGTGCCGCCATTCCCAGGGCCTTGACCTTCTCGGTCAGTTCCCGTCTGAAATCCCCGGCAGATGATATCGCGCCTGTCGACGTCGGCTTCGGTATGTATTCCGAAGCACCGGCCTGCAGTGCCTGTAGGCTGATCTCGGCATTCTTGAGCGTCAGGGTCGACGCCATGATTACCTTGATGCCCGGTTGCGCCTTTATGATCAGCGGCAACGCGGTCATGCCATCCATAACAGGCATTTCGATATCGAGCACGACAACGTCGACCTTCTGACGTTCTACCGTCGACACTGCGATCTTGCCGTTCTGTACCGAAGCAACAATAGTGATATGTGGGTCGCTCTCCAGCGCGCGTGTTAAAAGCCCGCGGATAACAGCTGAATCGTCAACTATCATTACCCTGTATGGACCAGTTTCCACAGCGTCTGAGTCTTGACCAACTGACATAATCAGATCAAACCCACCTGCGTGAATTTTGATTCGATAATCTCACTATCAAACGGCTTCATAATGTATTCGTTAGCGCCAGCTTGAATAGCTTCCTGGATGTGAGACATGTCGTTTTCCGTCGTGCAGAAAACCACGATCGGCTGCTCGACACCCTTCATGGCGCGAAGGTCAACGAGAAACTCAATGCCGCTTTTAACCGGCATATTCCAATCGAGCAGAACGGCATCGGGCATGCTTCTTTCGCATGCTTCGATGGCTTTCTGACCATCTTCAGCCTCGTCGATTGAGAAATTGAGGCCCTCAAGAATTTTTCGGGCCACCATGCGAACGACCTTTGAGTCGTCGACGATCAGGCAAGACTTCATATTGAAACTCCGGATAGAGTTGTAAGCTCATGAAACATATCAGTTTTACCTTGCAAGCTTCCTTACATCGTCTCGTCTATGCAACGGCTTCCCGGCCATAGTCGAGAAGATGGTTCACATCGAGCACTACCAAGAGCTTATCGTCTAAACGGTAAATGCCGTCTGAATACTCGCGAAATTTCTGATCTAATGTTGGAGGATTCCGCTCGAAGTGGCTCGCCTTCAGCTGAAGAACCTCACCAACGGAGTCGACCATCAGGCTATAGAGCTCGTTGTCGTGCTCGACCACGATGCTCATCCCGTCATCGTCCTTGTCGCGCCCCTGCAGGCCCAGACGGATCCGCACGTCGATCGCGGTGACGATACGTCCACGCAGATTGAGCGATCCTGCAATCTCAGGCGGCGCCAGGGGTATCGGCGTGATCTGATGCGGGCTCAGAACATCCTGCACCTTCAGAACCGGGACGCCAAACAGCTGTCCGGCTATCATGAAAGTAATGAACTCGTCGGTCTGTGCGACCGAACTGGACGATGACGATTTCTGTTCGTCGCTCATGCTGCACCTCGTACGTCGGCTAGAGTGTCATGTAGAGTATGAAGCAAAGCGTCGCGGTCGTTTTTGGATACGTAGTCGGTAAATCCGACCTCGCGGCCCCGCGCCATGTCTTTCGGCGATGCAAAGGATGACAGCGCGACCAGCGGGACATTTGCCCAGCGGGAGTTGCCCCTGACGGCCTCAGCAAACTCGAAACCGCTCATCTCAGGCATTTCAATGTCGGACACGATCACATCGAAATCCTTTCCGGCTTTGCAAAGCGCCAGAGCGTCGGCAGCGCTCGCAACCGTGGTGACTTCGTAGCCGGCGACCGAAAGCAGCGGTGCCAGAAGATTACGGAAGAACGGGCTGTCATCGACCACAAGAACCGTCGAGCTTTTGCCACCGCCGTCGCCGTCGCCCCGCTCGCCCCCGGCAAACCAATCTGAAAAGGCCTGCTGCAGATAGAAGCTTGCATCGATGATATCGGTGGCTTTGCCGTCGATGATCGCACTGCCGATGCAGCCCTTCTTTTCGGTACCCAGTTCGATGTTCATCCGGTCCTCGACGATATCAACGATCTCGTCGACCACCAGACCCATGGTCCGATCGCGATCCGAGAAGACCAGAACCGGCTGACGGCCTTCCGATTTCATTTCGCTGGCGCCGTCCATGCGGATCAATGGCATCAGCGCGCCGCGATACTGAACAACCCGCTGGCCACCCGACGACTCTACGCTTGCCAGGTCGATTTCCTCAAGCCGGGCAACAAGTCCGAGCGGCACCGCCTTGGGCGCCGAATCCGCGGCACGGAACACCAGCATGGCAACCGTTTCGTCCTTATGATCGACATGACGGTCAGCAGCACCTTCGGCGGCACTGCCGGACACGGCGATTTCACCGGTCGCTGCGGCAATTCCATTCGGATCGAGGATCATCACAACGGCGCCGTCTCCCAGGATCGTGTTGCCCGAGAAGAGCTGAATGTTACGCAGAATTGGCGCGACCGGCTTGACCACGATTTCCTCGGTGTCAAACACACGATCGACGATGATCCCGAAACTATAGGTCCCGACCTGAGCGACGACGATGAAGTTGTCGTTCTTGATGGCATTGGGATTCTGACCGTCCTCGTCGCCGCTCGACTCATGCGCCGGCAGACGCAGAAGCTCACGCAGATTGACCAGCGGCAGAAGACGATTGCGCAGACGCAGCACCGGCGTGTCGTTGATCCGCTCGATCGAATGTTCGGTGTTACCGGATGCCCGAACCAGTTCGACCACAGACAGCTGCGGTATAGCGAAGCGCTCACCGCCGCAGGCCACGATCAACGCGGATACGATAGCCAGAGTCAGCGGAATTTTGATGGTAAAGGTCGTGCCTTTGCCTTCGACCGAATTCAGTTCGACCGTTCCACCGATTTTCTCGATATTGGTCCGTACCACGTCCATGCCGACACCACGTCCCGAGACCGAAGTCACCGCCGCAGCTGTCGAAAATCCGGCTTTGAAGATGAACTGCTGGACCTGCTGCTCGCTCATCGACTCGAGCTCGGATTCAGTGGCAAGGCCGTTGGAGAGCACTTTTTCCTTGATCTTGGAAACCGCCAGACCGCGACCGTCATCAACGATCTCGATGATGATGTGACCGCCTTCATGATAGGCATTGAGCAGAACCTTGCCGGTTTCCGGCTTACCGACCTTGATCCGGTCGTCAGGCATCTCCAGGCCATGGTCAGCCGAGTTTCTGACCATATGGGTCAAGGGATCCTTGATCAGTTCCAGAACCTGACGATCAAGTTCGGTTTCTGCGCCCTTCATGACCAGGTCGATTTTCTTGTTAAGTTCGTTCGACAGATCACGGATAATACGTGGCAATTTCGCCCAGGCGTTACCGATTGGCTGCATGCGCGTCTTCATGACGCCTTCCTGCAGTTCGGAAACGACATGATTCAGACGCTGCAGCGGCGCGGCAAATTCACTGTCTTTCTGGCCGCGCAGGATCTGAAGGGTCTGGTTTCGTGTCAGAACCAGTTCGGAAACCATCGTCATCAGGTTCTCCAGCAGATCGACATTCACCCGGATCGACTGATTTGCGACGGAGGATTCCTTGGCGACTTCCTGCTGGGTTGCAGGCTTGCTGGCAGCAGCAGCAGCAGCAGCCGGCACAGGCGCGGCTGGCTCCGACGGAGCGGCGACTTCGGCAACCACTTCGGCAACCGGCTCAGCGCCTGCTTCTTCAGCAACGCTCTCAACCTGTACTTCCACCGCCATCTGCGCCTGAGCAGCCGTCTCCGATGCCAGAATGGGCTCGAAAACCGGCATTTCCTCTTCAACAACCGGTCCGGCCGCGGCGGGTGCGGGTTCTCCGGTTTCGGCATCCAATCGGCCTTCAGCGGCCGCATTGAGGTGTCGGATCAGTTCGATGTCGTCGCCTTCCGGCTCCGCCTCGGTTGCCTCAAGCGTATTCAGAATTTCGCGAATCTGATCGAGACATTCCAGAATTACCGAAACAATGGGGCCGGTAACGACCAATTCTCCATCGCGAACCTTGCCGAGAATATTTTCACCGGCATGCGCAACCGATTCCAGCCGCGGCAGACCCAGAAACCCGCAGGTCCCCTTGATCGTGTGCATGAGCCGGAAGATATTTCCCAACAATTCGGCGTCGTTCGGATTCTGCTCGAGCTTTACCAGCTCAACGTCCAACGTCGAGAGACCCTCGTTGGTCTCGGTCAGAAATTCACTCAACAGGTCGTCCATGACCGCTGCCCCATTCCGTAATCTATTAACTCTGAACGGTAGGCTTCTTGGGAGTTAACCAAGGCTCCGCTTCAGGCTTAGAGTGCCAAACAGAAATTAATAAGCCCTTACCCTTTTGAACTGCTACCTCAGGTAGATAAGTATCTGTAATTTTATGGTTTTTTCTCCCCTTGATTGTTGCTCCCAATCCACAGGCGATATAACCCTGTCCCTGCGCTCAATCGGACAGTGCAGCCAGCAGAACCAAGCGGCCGCTATAAATCCGGTTCCGCGGTCCGGCGGCAGTTTCCTGCGCACAGGCTTTGTTTGCGAACGAGTTGCGTTGTCAGCTATAAGCGACCGTCAGCGGAAGCGCCGTGCCGTCATTGGCAGGCGCCTGCCCTGGTTTTGAGCAAATTCTTTTTCATACGGGGATTTCGTGACCGACAGCACAGAGCATAGCCTTTCACGCCTGGCTTTCCGCTCAAGACTAAGGCGGTTTCAGCATCGTTTGTCCGGTAATCAAGGCCTCTTCACCTGGCTCACGGTTGTGATTTCCGGCCTTCTCAGCGTCCCGGTGCTCAGTGTTCTGACAAGTATCTTCGCCAGCGGCACGGGAACCTGGCAGCACCTCGTCGACACCGTACTGCCCGGATACGCGCTCAATACCACTCTGCTGGTGCTTGGCGTCGGCATATGCGTACCAATCATCGGAACGATCACGGCCTGGCTGGTGACGATGTGCCGATTTCCCGGCTGGCGCGTGTTCGAATGGGCACTGATACTGCCGCTCGCGGTTCCCGGCTATGTCATGGCCTACACCTATACCGACTTTCTGCAGCCCAGCGGGCCGCTGCAACAGTGGATCCGGGACGTCTGGGATCTTTCCTACCGCGAGTACTGGTTTCCCGAAGTGCGCTCGCTCGGTGGCGCGGTCACGATGCTGTCCCTCGTCCTCTACCCTTATGTCTATATGCTGGCCCGGGCCGCGTTTCTTGAACAGTCGATCTGCGCCCTGGAAGTCAGCAGAACACTGGGTTGCACCTCGCGAAGCAGTTTTTTCCGCGTCGCCCTTCCCCTTGCCCGGCCCGCGATTGCCGCAGGAACCGCCCTCGCGCTGATGGAAACCCTGGCCGATTTCGGAACGGTATCCTTCTTCGGTGTCCCGACTTTCACCACCGGCATCGTGCGCGCCTGGATCGACTTCGGTGACCGGATCGCGGCTGGACAGCTCTCGTCCGTCCTGCTGGCATTTGTATTCGCTATCCTGTTGTTCGAACGGACCAACCGCGGGGTCGCCCAATATCATCACACGACCAACCGCTACCAGAATCTGCCGAGGCGTGACCTGTCGGGGGGCTGGAGCCTGCTGGCGTTTCTGGCGTGCAGCATGCCCCTCACGCTCGGATTTCTGTTGCCCTGCGTCCTGTTGCTTTCCATGAGTCTGGAAAGCAACATGGCGCTGATCGCGCCAAGGTTTCTGGATCTGGTCCTGAACAGCTTCACCCTTGCGGCAGTCACCGCGATAATTGCCGTCGTTCTGGCGCTGCTGATCGCCTATTCCGTCCGCATGAAGCCTAATCATCTGACGAAAATCGCCGCCCGGATCGCTTCGATGGGCTATGCAGTGCCGGGCACCGTCATTGCGGTCGGTGTGCTGATTCCCTTCGCCCGGCTGGACAATGCCGTCGATGCCTGGATGAAAGCCGCGTTCGGCATTTCCACCGGCCTGTTTCTGACCGGCAGCATCACCGCACTGGTCTTCGCCTATCTGGTACGTTTCATGGCGATATCGCTGAACACGGTCGAGGCCAGCCTGGGCAAGATCAGGCCATCGATGGACGACGCCGCCCGCACACTGGGTCAGAGCGCCTTCGGAACCCTGCGCAAGGTTCATATGCCCCTGATGTGGGGCAGCCTGCTGACCGCCGGTCTTATGGTCTTTGTCGACGTCATGAAGGAACTCCCGGCAACTCTGGTGATGCGGCCCTTCAATTTCGACACCCTGGCCATACAGGCCCACAATCTCGCGGCCGACGAGCGCCTGACCGAAGCCTCCATCCCCTCGCTGACCATTGTGATCGTAAGTATCCCACCGCTGATTCTGCTGACCCGCGCCATCGCCCGCTCACGCCCGGGAAGCTGATCTCTTACGGATGCCGTTGCCGCTATTTTATCCCGGCGCGCATGAAGCTTTGAACGAACTGCCGCTGGAACAGCAGGAACGCGATCAGAAGCGGCCCCGAGGTCATCAGCGTCGCCGCGGTGATAAGGGACCAGTCGATCCCCTGGTCCACCGATCCGAAGATCGACAGCCCTACGGTCACCGGACGGGTTTCCACCGAGTTCGTCACGATCAGCGGCCAGAGGAAATTGTTCCAGTGATGGCTGACCGAAACCAGCCCAAAGGCAAGATAGGTCGGTTTCGCCAGCGGCACATAGACTTTCCAGAGAATAGCGATCGGGCCGGCGCCTTCGACCCGGGCCGCCTCTTCGAGTTCCTTCGGCACGGTCTTGAAAGTCTGACGCAGCAGAAAAATACCGAAGCCGGAAGCGATGTAGGGCAGACCGATGGCAACGATCGTATCCACCAGGCCCAGTGCACGCATCGTCATGTAGTTTTCCACGATCAGGATATCCGGCATCACCAGAAGCTGCAGCAGAACCAGGACAAACAGCAGGTTCCGGCCGGGAAACTCGAAGCGCGCGAAGGCATAGGCCGCAAGTGTGCAGAGCAGAAACTGACCGGCGAGAATGAAGGTGACCAGAAGAAAACTGTTGAGAAAATACCGTGCGAAAGGCGCCGCATTCCAGGCATTGGAAAAATTCTCAAGCGTCAGGGGCGCAAAGAGGTCGAGCCTCGTCGAAAACTCCCCCGGATGGATTGCGGTCCAAAGGGCATAGACAAGAGGCAGAAACCACAAAAGTCCCAGGAACCACGCGCCGGAGGTGTTGAGGATACGATCTATCCGAGAGCCGTCGTTCATCGGTAATGCACCCGCTTGTCGATAAAAAAGAACTGTCCGATCGCGAGCGCCGACAACAGCAGGATCAGCACAGTGGTAAGCGTGGAGGCATAGGCCGTATCCCAGAATTTGAACGCGGTCTCATAGATATAAAACAGCAGCAGGGAACTGGCGTTGTCCGGCCCGCCGCCGGTCAGAATGAAAATGTGATCGACCAGCCGAAAGGCATTGATAACGGCATTGATCGATACAAACAGCGTCGTGGGCATCAGCAGCGGAAAGATCACACGGCGGAAGAAAACCCATCTTCCGGCGCCCTCGATGGCCGCGGCTTCGCGCAGAGACGGCGATATGGACTGCAGGGCGGCCAGATAGAAAATCATGAAAAAGCCGGCTTCTTTCCATATGGCCACCACCATGACCGATCCCAGTACCAGATCGGGATCGCCCAGCCAGTTGGTTTCGGCGAAGCCGAAGGAGCCGCGGATCTGGTCGATGAGGCCAAAGCCGGGGGTATAGAAAAACAGCCAGATATTCGCCACCGCGATCAGCGGCAGAACGGTCGGCGCGAAATAGGCCATCCGGATGAAGGAGCGGCCGCTCAGCTTGCCGTCCACCCACAGCGCCATGACCATGGCCAGCGCGATCGACACCGGAATGGTAACGAGCGCATACCAGAAATTGTTGCTGAGGACCTGCCAGAAAATTTCATCCGCCAGCAGGGTTTCATAGTTCTCAAGACCGACGAATCCGGCCTCGCGCTTACCGCGCGGTGTCGAGAAGAAGCTGCTCCACAGCGTGATCAGAGCCGGGTAATGAGTAAAGGCAAACAGCAGGACCAGTGCCGGGGTCAGCAGCAGCCAGGCATAGATCCATTCAGTTCGCCGAAGCATGTCCGTTCTCCTGATCCGATCGCAACAGCCGATCCGACAAAATTTTCCTGAGGTGCGAATCCGAATGGGCGGCGGTTTGAAAAACCTTTCCAGACCGCCGCCCGAACCGGCTTCGTTTTAGCGGTAGTTCTTCAGAATGCTGTCGGCCTTCTGCTGTGCAGCCTTCAAAGCTTCCTCAGGTGAGCTTTTGCCGGTGATTGCGGCTTCCAGCGCATCGTTCAGGATCTTGGTCACGCGCTGGTTCTGAAAGGTCGCGAGTTCGGCAACCGAGAATTCAAGCTGATCGCGGGCCACAAGAGCCGGTTTGAAGTCAGCGACATATTTCTTCATCAGTGGCGTTTCCCAGGCATCCGGACGTGGCGCGACATAACCGGTCGCGATGGTCCAGCGGGCGGCCTGATCCGGCGCGGTGATCCACTTGATGAACTCCAGGGATGCCGCTTTCTGCTCGTCCGTGGAATCGGCGAAGATATAGAAGTTGCCACCACCGGTCGGAGCGCCCCGGCGCTTGTGCGCCGGCAGCATGCCCACACCGAAATCAAACGGCGCATTGCTTCTGACATTGGTAAGATTGCCTGTCGTCGTCCACATCATCGCGGTTTCACGTTCGAAGAAAGCCTTCGGTGTCGCGCCCCACTCGATGATGCCCGGCTGCATGATCTTGTGCTTGACCGAGAGATCAACCAGGAACTGCAGGGCTTCCACCACGCGGGGATCGTCGAAGCTGGTCTTGTTGCCGGCGTCGTTGGCCAGGATAACGTCATTCTGCGTCGTCAGGCCCTGGAACAACCAATAGGGAAAGCCGGAACTCGGGATACGCAGTCCCCACTGGCTGACGTTGCCGTTGCTGTCATGCTTGGTCAGTTTCTTTCCGAACGCCACCATCTCATCCCAGGTTGCGGGCGGCGTGTTGGGATCGAGTCCGGCCTCCGCAAAAGCTTCCTTGTTCCAGTACAGCACCGGGGTGGAACGCTGAAACGGAATACCATAGGTCTTGCCGCCGGTGCGGCTGTTATCCATGAAGGCCGGATAGAAAGAGGACAGCCACTGCTTGTCCTCAGCCGAGGTAATCAGGTCGTCGAAGGACGTGATCGCGTCTTCCTCGATCAGCGTGAACATGTCGACGGCCAGGATCACCGAAAGCTGCGGCGGGGTGCCGCCGCGAACCGCCGTCAGTGTCTTGGTGATGGTGTCCTGATAGCTGCCGGCATAGACGGCATCGATCTTCACAGCCGGATTTGCCGCAGCGTATTCCGACGTCAGGGCCTCGATGGTGTCGGCCGCCTCGCCACCGACCGCAACCGGGAAATAAAACTGCAGATCAACGGCCGATGCACTCCCGGCAATAAAACTGCCGAGCGCCATCGCGCCGAAAGTCACTCCGACTTTGTTCATAAAAGACATTACTCTGGTCTCCTCGTCCATTCTGGTAGCTGTAATGCGTTTGGTAACGGCTTCGAAACGCTGCACCGACGACTTACGGCGGGCCGTCGAAGACGGCAGCGTCCATTGATGAGTCCTTTCATGGAGAAATATCCGGACCGCAGCGGCGCCAGGAAGCTTCATCCAGAAGCCGGCCCGTGCTTCGCTGGCCCGCATCCCCGCTATAGAGGCGTGCGGCCCCCTGCTCCCAGGTCAGCCGGAGCGTTTCGCCAACGCTCACGGACCGCCGATGCTGAAACCGCGCCGTGATACGTTCGGAGCCAATCCGGCAATCGACCAGATGATCAGAGCCGAGATATTCGACGCTCTCGACAACGGCGGGCAAACCGCCGGTTTCGCAGATACTCAGATCCTCCGGACGCAACCCGAGAAACAACGCCACCGCGCCCGGTTCGACCAGACGCGATTCACCCGGGCCTGATTCGTTCAGACCTGATTCGTCCAGGACAATTACGAGCGGGGTGCTGTCACCGGCAATGCTCCATCCGGCGGGCTCTTTGGCCAACCGGACAATGTTCATCGGGGGCGTGCCGATAAAGCGGGCCGCGAAAAGACTGGCGGGCCGTTCGTAGAGTTCTCTCGGCGTCGCCGACTGTTCGATCCGCCCGCGGTTCAGAACCACGATCTTGTCCGCCATGCTGATGGCCTCGGCTTGGTCGTGGGTGACGTAGACCATGGTCAGGCCGAGTGTGCGCTGCAGGGCGCGCAGTTCGATCCGCATTTCGTGGCGCAGCTTGGCATCGAGATTGGAAAGCGGCTCGTCCATCAGGCAGATCGGCTTTTCCGCGATGATTGCGCGTCCGAGCGCCACACGCTGCTGCTGTCCGCCGGAAAGCTGGTTGGGCCGCCGTTCAAGCAGCTCCGACAGGCCGAGCAAAGCTGCCGTCCGTTCCAGCCGCGTGGCCTGTTCCCCTGCCGGAACCTTGCGCACCTTCAGACCGAACAGGATGTTTTCAGCGACAGAGAGATGGGGAAAGAGTGCATAGGACTGAAACACCATGGCGATCTGCCGGTCGCTGGGCGGCCGCTGAGTCACATCCCGGCCGTCGATCAGGATCTGACCGGACGTCGCATCCTCCAGCCCGGCGATCAACCGCAGGGTTGTGGATTTACCGCAGCCCGAGGGACCAAGCAGAACGGTGAACTGCCCTGCAGGTGCGGTGAAGGAGATCCCGTCCACCGCCCTGCTCTCTTTCCAGCTCTTGCAGAGGTCACGCACTTCGATCTCAACGCCGCTCATGCGAGGTCCTCCGCGACACAGAGCACAAACTCCCGCCCTGCTGCCGCCAGCATGTCGGCAACCGGTCCGGGCGGCGTGCAATCGGAGAACACCACGTCGGCGTCCGAGATGTGTCCGCCCCGGACGTGAGCCGCACGGCCGAACTTTGTCGCGTCCAGCAACAGGAAAGCCTTGCGGCAATTGAGGCGAATGGCTTCGCGGACGCGGACCTCATCCTCGTGGAAATCAAGCAGGCCACCGTCGTGATCGACGCCGCCCACACCGTAGATCCCGATATCGACCTTGTACTGCGCGAAGAATTCTTCAACGGCGGGCCCGACCAGATCCCGTGCGCCCGCCCTGATCGTGCCGCCGGGAATATGGACCTCCGCTGTTGGCAGAGTGCAGGCGCTCAGCGCCGCCATGATATTGTTGGTGAAGACCTTGAGGTCGCGGTGAAGCGTCAGATGGCGCACGACAATCTCGGGTGTCGTGCCGATACTGATTGCCAGACTTGCGTGACTGGGTATCTGCTTGATCGCCGCACGGGCGATCTTCTCTTTGGCGGAAAGGTTCAGAATCTGCCGCTCGACGAAGCCCAGGTTCTCACTCGGCACCGGAAGCTCCGCCCCGCCATGACGGCGCTTCAGAATGCCCCTGTCGCTCAGCTCATTGATGTCCCGGCGTATGGTCTGACCGGTCACGTCGAAATGCGCAGCCAGTTCCGCAACGGTCTGGAACCCCCACTGCCGCACGCGTTCCGCAATAAGCGCCTGTCGATCCGAAATGACGTCGTCCACGCAAAATACCCAGTATTCACTCGCTGATTTTGAGTGAGCCTATCGGGGCATTGCTTCATCTGCGCCACAGTTCAGTGAAGCATTTGTTTCAAGTGAACGTTCATATAGACATTCTGTCAATCATGATCGGCAACTGGTCAGACGACGGGCCCATTTTCATGTGCGAGTGGTGCTGAATCAGAAAGCCCCGCCGAATTGGCAGGGCTTTCTTGGAATGCTGTCGCGCGTGATCGCTACACCGGTCCGCGCCTTACTTCCAGCCGGCGCGGTCGAAGATCTTCTGCGCAATCGGCTGGTTGGTGCCAAAAACCGCAACGTTTACCGGATCAGCCTTGAAGTCGCCGAGTGCGGCCAACGCTGCGTTCGGCGCAACGCCGCTGATCACCGGATATTCATTATTCCCGTGGGCAAAGTATTTCTGTGCTTCGTCACTGGCGAGGTATTCCAGCAGCTTGACGGCAGCTTCCCGATTCGGGGCATTCTTGAGCACACCGGCGCCGGAGACGTTTACGTGCGTGCCCCGGTCGTCCTGGTTCGGAAACACCACGCCAAGCTTGTCAGCCAGGCCTTTGTCCTTGTCTTCCGGATCGACGACCAGGCGAATGAAGTAATAGGAGTTTGCCACTGCAATCTCACATTCCCCGGAACCGATACCCCGCAACTGGTTGGTATCTCCACTGACCGGATCACGCGCAAAGTTGGCAACGACGCCCCTGGCCCATTCTTCAGCCTCGGCTTCGCCGTGTGCGGCGATGATCGAGCCGAGCAAAGACTGATTGTAGGCGTTGGAACTCTTGCGGATGCAGACCTTGCCCTTCCACTTCGGATCGGCCAGATCTTCGTAGGACGTGATCTCGCCCGGCTTGATCTTGGCTTTATCGTAGAAAATCAGGCGGGCGCGGGTCGAAAATCCGAACCAGTGACCATCGGGATGCCGCAGGTTCTCGGGGACCCCCTTTTCCAGGACGGCCGACGAGACGGACTGGAAGAGATCGGCCTGATCGGCACGCCAGAGCCGGGCCACGTCCACGGTCAGAAAAACATCAGCCGGGCTGTTGGCGCCTTCGCTCCTGATACGCTCGATCAGGGCGTCGCCCTTGCCTTCGATACGGTTGATCTTGATTCCGGTCGTCTTGGTGAAGTTCTCGTAGAGCACTTCATCGGTGGCGTAGTGACGCGACGAATAGAGATTAACCTCTTGTGCACCGGCCACAGCCGCGGTGAAAGCCAGGGCAATCACGGCGATGCCGGCCCCAAGGCTGCGGAATAACATACTCATTATACTGTCTCCCAAGAGTCGGTTTGGATTTGCTCTAAAATCTGATCGTTCGTCTTTGAACCAAAAACAAACGCAATTCGGTTTCTACATCATATGCTTAGCGGACGGTTCACGTTCCTGATCGCTTCAACCGGGACCGCTCCTGCCCCAAATGAATTGCTGAACCCGACGCACGGACATTCCGCACAACCCTGGCGAAAATCCGTACCCCACATAGCTATCGCTAAAGGCGAATGCAAATCATTGTCACTCGCGAATATGATGCAGCGGCCCGGCTGTCGCAAGTGAAATTGCACGAACCGGCGCCAGTCAGGCGTCAATTGCGCCGCAGCCAAACAGTGAAACCCGGAAACGACTTGAAAGGCTTCATCGGCTCTCAGAAGGTCATTTCACCGAGTAGCGGGGTGTGCGTTCAATGCGGAGCGAGATGGCTTGAATATGTGCAGGAAAAATATGCAAAAGACGCTGCTAATGTTTGATATCCATACCAGTTCTGCGGTCTGAAACCCGGCCTTCAAATTCAGTATAGATGCGGGTATCACCTTGATTGCGCCGCGATCCATTTGGAACCGCTTCAAACCGCCGTATGACGGCAACGGTAAAATCGACCAATGACTGTCATAGGATTCAAAACACAATAACGCGATCAGAATTCCACAAGAAAACGGACCCGGCCCGGCGCCGAAGCATCGACGACCAGATCGCTCCCCATCCTGCGGGAAAGGAACCGCGTGAAGTAGCCCTGCACGTTTCGCGCGGTCAGATCCTCGATTGCGACGTCAGGCTTCAGGGCAATTTCTGACTCCGGTCTCAGGCCGGCATTCTCGCCAGCGGCGAGGATCGACAGGGTCACACCATCGGGCCGGGCGATGACATCGACGGTCAGATGACCACCTCGCGGCAGCGCTTCGGACGCCAGTGCAATCATGTTGAGGACAAGCTTACCGATATCTTCCGGTCCGTTCTCGGGCACCGGACTATCCGGCCAGTCCAGCTTTGACTTGGAGTGAGCGACGAATCCCGATGCCAGTTCACGCAGGGCCGGGAAATCCGACCCGATCCGGCTGCCCGCGACACCATAAGCCAGACGATAAAACTGGAGCGCATTGGCTGCCTGCTGGGCGCTGGCGCTGGCAAGCTTCATGGCGTCTTCGGCCATATCGAAGGACTCGTCTTCCAGCAGTTCGAGCCCGTTTCCGACAGCACCGATCGGCCCGACCAGATCGTGACACAATCGGGAGGAAAGCAACTCAAGCACTCGGAAATCGATTAACGACGTCATAGTAACGTATCCACTCTCTATTTTTCTGATCTCGATCGGCGCCGAAAGTTCTCTTGCCCATTTCTGCCGACCGGGCGGCCTTCGTTGTCTGTCCGACAGTTCCAGTTGCCGGTTTCCACGATGACCACGCATCGCAACAGTCCATCGTAACAGTTCCGACCAGGTTGATTTATGTCAGAAGCGATTCGCCTTTCGGCTTTCCCCTCTCTCCCGCTCCTTATACACTAAGTTCCCAGCTGAAAACCCTCGGATTTTTACCCTGGAAACCCCATGCAGTTCACGTTGGTACCCGGCGTTTTTGTCCAGCACCCCGACCAGCCGGACTGGGGCGTAGGTCAGGTCCAGTCCGCAATCGGATCACGCATTACGGTCAATTTCGAAAATGCGGGTAAAGTGCTGATCAATGCGGAAAAAATAGACCTTATCCTGCTCGATGACAAACGCCGCTGACCGTCCGTTTTTAAACTCTCAACGAAACACAAACGCGCTGCGGTTTGATTTATATTGTTTTTCAGGCGGCGACACGATACGCCGACAGCATTGAGATGACAGAAACACGACTTGTGGGTGGAGACAACTGTGGATATCAGGCAGCTTCAATTCCTCGTGGCTCTTTCCCAGGAAAAGCACTTCGCGCGGGCTGCCGCACGGTGCAATGTTTCCCAACCGACGCTCTCTTCGCGTATCCGCCAACTGGAAGACGAGCTCGGCACGCCGATCGTCGAGCGCGACAAGCGCTACATGGGCCTCACTCCCGAAGGCACAAGGGTGCTGGAATGGGCCAAACGCATTCTGGACAACTGCAAATCCCTGGAGCAGGAATTGAGCGAAATGAAGGGCAGCCTGACCGGCCGCCTTACCATCGGCGTGATTCCCTCCGCGCTGCCCACCGTTTCCCTTTTGACATCACCCTTCTGTGCCGCGCACCCCGGCGTTTCGATTACCGTCCTGTCCAGGTCTTCAGTGCAGATCGAGCGTCAGCTCCACGATTTCGAAATCGAGATCGGCATGACCTATCTGGACAATGAGCCGCTCAGCCATGTCCGGATGCTGCCGCTCTATCTGGAACACTATGTTCTGGTAACTTCGGCGAAAGGACCGCTCGCGGGTCGCGCCAGTGTGAGCTGGCAGGATGTCGCCGGCGTTCCGCTCTGTCTCCTCACCCCCGACATGCAAAACCGCCGGATTGTCGACGAAGCCTTTCGAAAAGCCGACTGCGAGGTCATGCCGCAGGTCGAGGCGAACTCGATCACCGGCCTCTACTCGCATGTCCGCTTTGGGCACTGGTCCAGCGTACTGCCCCAGACCTACGGCGTCATGATCGGTCTGAGCGCGGATCTGGAGGCGATACCGATCACCGGATCCTCCCTGTCCCATTCCGTCGGTCTGGTCGCATCGGACAGGGACCCGCCCAACCCTCTTGCCAACGCCATGCTGGCCGCGGCATCGAAGCTCGATCTGGCCGGCCGTCTCAACGAACTGTAGTCAGTGAAAGACCCCGCCATTCCCGCGAATTGACGCGCCAAACTCACGACGCATCGTGAAAGATCACACCCAGGGAATGACGTCTTCCCGCACGCAGGCGGCTGACGCCGTGGCGCATCTTGACCCGGTAGGACCCGCGTGTGCCCTGAACCGGCCGTTCGTTCACCGCAAAGATTACCGCCTCTCCTTTACGCAGGGGCACAACCTCGGCCCTTGACTGCATCCGGGGGCGTTGTTCGGTCACTACGAATTCCCCGCCGTCAAAGTCGCCGCCCTCGGACTCTGCTCCGGGATCATTGAGCAGGACAGCCAGCTGCAGGGGAAAAACGATCTCGCCGTAAAGATCCTGATGCAGGCAATTGTAGTCACCTTCGCCGTAGCGCAAAATCAGAGGCGTCGGACGGGTCTGTCCCTGTTCGTGACATGTTGCCAGAAACGTCTCCAGGTCGTCCGGAAAACGGCGATCCTGGTTCATCCGCCCGGCCCAGCGATTGGCCAGGGGCGCCAGATGAGGATAAGCGGCGCTGCGCAGGCTCTGCACCAGATCCGGCAGCGGCGCGGAAAAATACCTGTACTCGCCAAGGCCGAAATTATGCCGCTTCATGAACACCCGGCTGCGATAAAGCTCATCCCGTTCGTAGTCCGCGATCAGTCCGGCACACTCCAGGCGGTTCAACAACGGACCGGTCAGGGCATAGCCACGCTGATCGAGGTCCCTGTCGATAGTCTCCCAGTCGAGTCCCGCAACCCGCGCCGCAACCGCGCCCTGCACATCCGTGGACGCAACGCGGCCCCTGTGTGAAAAGGCCAAAGCATCCGTCATACCACCCGCTCCCGCTTCAGCAGACTTTGCTTTCGCTCCACGCCCCAGCGGTATCCGCCCAGCCCTCCGTCCGACCGGACCACCCGATGACAGGGAATCACAATCGCGATCGGATTGGCGCCGCAGGCGCTGGCGACCGCACGCACGGCAGCAGGTTTTCCGATCCGTTCGGCCACCTCGGCGTAAGAGGCCGTATGGCCGGATGGAATCGTCTGAAGCGCCCGCCAGACCTGCTCCTGAAAGGCCGTTCCCGCGATGTCGACGGGCAGTTCAAACCGCGCCTGTGGCGCCTCCAGAAACCGCAAGGTCTGAGCGATCCAGCTCTGAAAGTCCGAACCCGGTTCAGCGGGCTCAAACCGGGCATTTGGAAAACGCCGGGCCAGATCGTCGCTCAACTCGGATACATCGTCGCCGAAGAGAATCGCACAGATCCCCTTTTCGGTTGCCGCGACCAGAACCGTCCCGAGCCAGGCCTGCGCGATCCCATACCTGATCGTCTTCCCCTCGGCGCCCTTCCTGAATGAGGTCGCCGTCATTCCCAGCCGTGCGGCCGCCTCTTCGTAGAAGCGGCTGTTGCCGCCGTATCCGGCCTCGTAAATCGCGGCCGTAACATCAGCACCGTTCTTCAGCGCCTGTTTCATCCGACCGGCCCGCCGGGCAGAGGCATACTGTTTGGGGGTGATCCCGGTGACCGACTTGAAGAGCCGGTGAAAGTGATGTGGGCTCAGGCCGGCGGTAGCGGCAAGCGCCGCCAGCGTCGGCGGAGTTTCCCCCTCCTCAAGGGCGCGGCAGGCCACGGCGACGAGATCCCGCTGGCGCTCTGCCCGCGGCGGCAGATCCGGACGGCACCGCTTGCAGGGCCGGAACCCGGCCTTCTCCGCGGCTTCGCGGTGATCGTAAAAGGCCACGTTCTCACGACGTGGCCGGCGCGCAGCGCAGGATGGACGACAGTACACGCCGGTGGTCGCAACGGAAAACCAGAAGTGACCTTCCGCCGCCTCGTCGCGCTGTTGCACGGCATTCCAGCGGGCCTCTTCGCTCGCGTATCCGGGCTGACGCTCTGCGCCCTTGAAGATTGTTTTTACAGGTGATTTCGCAGAATCGATCAGAGTCATCGCATCGTTCCTCATATCCGGACCACGGCTCGCAGGAGCAGGGTGTCTGACCAAAGAATGAGGGTTTCCGGCACCGGATTCACTCCGTTGCTTGCGGTGAAATTAAAAAAATGTCCGTTCGCGAGACGATTTCAACAGCGAAAGCACGCCGTCCCGGGACTCACTGCGGCTCGTCGGACTGCGGGCGAAACTGGGGACCGGCGTCGGGGCGCATATTGCGGATGCGCAGCACCGGCCGTGTTTCGGACACCTCGGCCCGGTTCTCGCGCCAGACCACGAACAGACCACTTCCCACAATGATCGAGGTGCCGGCGGCAACCCAGATATCGGGAATATCGTTGAAGAAAAAGTATCCGAAAGGCACGGCCCAGATGATCTGGGAATACTGGAAAGGCGCGACCAGCGCGGCAGGCGCCGCCCGAAAGGCACCGATAACGCAGAGCTGCGCCAGCGTGCTGAGCAGTCCCACCGAGGCCATCAAGCCGAAATCGTCAAGCGGCATAGGCACATAGACCCACGGCAAGGCACAGCCCATGACCAGAATGTTGCCCAGCATCGGATAGAGAATCAGAACCGCGCTGCGTTCCTCCCCGCCGATTTTCCGTGCGAGAATTCCCGAAATCGCGCTGCCCGCCGCCGCCAGCAGCGCCGAGGCATGCCCCGCGGTAAATTCCGTATAGCCGGGCCGGAGTATGACCAGAACCCCGATCAGACCGGCGAAGACCGCGATCCAGCGGCGCAGGCGGACCGTCTCGCCCAGCATCGGCACCGAAAGCACGGTGATCAGCAGCGGCGTCGCGAACAGCAGGGCGTAGGTTTCAGCCAGCGGCAGGAGCGTAAAGGCAAAGAACGCAAAGGCCATGGACGACATCATGGTCAGGGTGCGCGCGGCGACAAGCCAGGGATGGCGCGGGATCAGGTTCGCCGGAGCCCGGTCCAGCAGCAGCATCAGCATCACCGGAACGAACGCGAAGAGCACGGCGACGAACACGATCTGGAACACCGAATAGCTGCCGCCCAGCGACTTGATCACGGCGTCATGGGTGGCGAAAATGCCATAGGCCAGCAAGGCCAGGCCGGCGCCGCTTGCACTCGCGGGTGGGTTCGCCCGTTGCTCTGACATAGAGGTTCTGTTCGACTTCTTGAGGGTTTGGGGATGCTGCAGAATCGACGACAAGTTTATGGCAGTTAAAGATTAACCGATAGGACTCTTTACCCTGGCAAATGGTTTTTCTGCCGTAAAAATACCCCGCCGGCGTTCTGTTCTGACGTACTTTTGTCACAGCCACCCGCGGCAGGACGGCAAAAGCTCCCCTCCCCTCGCCGTGCCTTCGGAAACGCAGGGAAATCGGTCATGACCTGCCACAAGGAAGCCGACCCAATTCCCCCGCCCCTTCACGCCGGAACGGCATAGCCACACTATCCCCATCGGGCGATCGGCGTCATGAACGGTTCGGCGATCGATCTTCCCGGGACCGGGGACGGCGTCTATTCCGCCTCGGTCTACCCGGACAGGATCGCGTTCGAGCGCACCATCCATCTCGATCAATACAGCGGCCAGGTGCTGTTCGACGGCGGCTTTGCCGAACTGGACCCCATCACATCCCGGCGCCCTGCGCAACCTGCTGCTGGTCCTGCCCTTCGCGGTGATCTTCCCGCTGACGGGCGCATCGCTGATCGTGATGCTGCTGCTCGATCTGCTGGTGGTGCAGCGGATACCGCGGCTGAAGACGGCGCTGTCGTGAAGACAGCGCTGTCTTGTTGGGATGGACAGCCCCCGTCGGCATTGCAGTGGTCCCAGAAATCCGGACAGGGAGCTAAGGTGTATCCCGCACTGTTTGGAGAGATACGAGATGGCGAAACGCCGGAAGTTTACAGACCGGTTCAAGGCGAAGGTCGTGCTTGAGGCACTGCGTGGCGACAAGACGATTCAGGAGATCGCGGCCAAGCATCACGTTCACTCGAACCAGGTCAGCACATGGAAGCGGCAGGCTGTCGAGGGCATGGCAGATGTGTTTGCCCGAGGTGGCAAGGCGGAAGGTCCAAGCGAGGCGGAGGTGAAAGAGCTGCACGCGAAGATCGGGGGGCTGTCCGTCGAGAACGATTTTTTGTGAGTGACGCCGGTTTCTGGGCCGTTCCGGCGTCCTGAGCGAACGCATCGACCGCGCGCAAGCGGCCTTATGCACTGCATCGTCCTGCGACGCACAATAGGCAGGCATTTCCCCTGTTATCTCAGTAAGCCGCGACCGCAAGATGTGCGGTGAGTACACCGCAATCTTGCCTGGGAGGCCCGCTGCGCGCCGCCCGTGGTCCCCGCACCGAGGCTTTCGCCCCTGGAGACGACCAAAGAGCCTTCGCGCCCTTGTGCAATCCTGACCAACCGTCCGCCGGTTGGATGCGCGTGGAAGCGACGCAGCATCTCTTTTAGCGCTTCTTCTTGGCTGTCCTCTTCTTTGTCTCCGGGTAGTATTTCCTGACAAAATACGGATTGTCCTGCTGAGAAAATTCCATATCGATGCTGTCAACACGAAACAGGAAGCAGTTGATCAGGTCAGCGGCATCAAGATCGAAGAGCGCGATATTATAACCCTCTTCGCCGAATTTGCTCTTGTACGCTACACCGTCATAACCAGCATCTTTGAAGAGTTCGGCGATGATCTGTGTTGCAACATAGTCAGCCGTCCTGTCGCTCCGGGTCATCGGTTCGGCGAACGCCCTGTCGATATGTGCCCACACTGACCGCTCGATTTCTTCGAGCGACGGTTCCTCGAAATAGATAAGCTGTCTGTCATGCTCACGCGAGCAGTCGATAATGTCGAGGGGCTTGAGAAGCTTGAACTGGCCAACGGAAATCTCCGATCCGATCCAGGGCCGGACTTCCGACATAGCCGCTTCTTTCGTTGTCGCAAGGTATAGGCACGGGATGCTTTTCGGATTGGCACGCCCTTCAGAGGCCTGGTCGCGCAGTGGCTTCATCCGGTCAGGCGGATAAGCACACGGGACTTCGAATTCATCGTCACCCTGTTTTTCCGTGCGCCAGTCATGACCGAGCTGCGCGCGCCAGAAGATCCCCTTTTCCTTGAGTGTGACCTTGCGTGAAGCAGCGCCTTCCCTGACATTTTCGAGGAACGCCTCAGTTTCAGCCGAGCGGACAAAGCGGCGGTCGCGCCGGACAGCGCGTTCAAAGTCCCAATAGCTTTGCCATGATCGAAATCCGCTCACGTCCTCTCACCTTCCGTATGTTCCGATCGATTATATCGTATCCTGTTGCGCTACGCAATACGTTATGCTATGGTGAAGTATGGAGATCAGGAATATTCGCCATAAGGGCCTGCGCCGCTTTGTCGAGAAGAACAATCCCAGGAGCCTGCCGCAGGATTATCTGGCGAAGATCGCCGACATCATGGCCTTCCTGATCGATATGGAAGACATCGAGGAGGTTTTCGGTCTCCAGAAATACAAGCCGCACATTTTAAGCGGGGATCGCACCGGAACCTACAGCCTGCACGTTACGCCCAACTGGCGGATCACGTTCAGGCACGATGCGGAAGAAAACGAACTCCATGACGTGGATTTCGAGGATTACCACTGATGGATCAGTAAGGCGTATGAATCATGGCGATTAAAATAGGTATGAAGCCCCCGCATCCGGGCGGATTTATCAAGCGCTCGGTCTTACCGGACGATCTGTCCGTGACGGACGCCGCCAAAGCGCTGGGCGTAGGGCGCCCGGCTTTGTCGAACCTTCTGAACGAGAAAGCTTCGCTCTCGCCGGAAATGGCGCTGCGCATCGAGAAAGCGTTCGGCGTCAAAATGGATACGCTTCTTCGTATGCAGACGCGCTATGACGCTTATCACATGCGCGAGCGGGAGAAGGATGTGCATGTAAGCAAGTATGTTCCGGCGTAGTTCATTCAGCGCAGGTCGAAATCACAATAGCAAAAACAGATAGACCGAATATCAGGTGGCCGAAAATCCGGTCGATCAGCTATAGCAGATCAAACAATTCGATTTGCCTGCTGTCTTCTGCGCGAAACTTCAGGTTCACTTTTGAGCAGATTCGTGATCTGTCCGTGCTTCGCGACGCACTCAGGCATATGGCCGATTACCCCGCAGCGTCCCACCTCGAATGCCCGCGCTTCAGGACATTGCTACGGGTCGCCAGCCGGCCCGCAAGTCGCGGCTAACGATTGATGGAGGCATGCTGGAACCCGGCATCGAAAAGCGTCTGCGTTGCCTGCCACTCACCACGCCACAAGAACACCGCCGCCTTCAAGCGCAACGACCAGATACGCGACGCGCTGCCGATTGGCGTGATCGCTTTTCCCGGTTCCGGCATCTCCCAGAACCCCGCCGACAAGGCGCGGAAGATGGGGATTGCGGTGTGGCGATGCGAGGGCGGTGCATGAAGCACCGCCTATTTCAAAAGCTGTTTTGGATCATCAGGCGCAGGAGTGTTGGCGGCCAACGCCATACAGCATACCAGACACCTGCGCGCGATCCATTCGGCAAGGCCGCGCGTCTCCGACCAATCGTGCCCGAACTTGTCCCCCCAAACGTGCTTGCCGTTGCGCCTTGGCCCATGGATGAAGCGAGTGCGGCCTTCGTCGTATATCTGGTCGATGACGTCCTTCACGGTGAACCCGTCGCGATGGATCTTTGCATTCTCATCAATTCCGAGGCGAGCGCGGATCAGTTTACGAATGGACTCCCGTCCACCTCCACCGGCAAGAATTTCCATGCACGATGCGAAGCTGACGATTGCCTTAAGATCGGTAACTTCTCGGCACCCATCGTGAAACCATAACATTGCTTGCGTGATGACGTTCAGAAGCTCCGCTCTGTTATGGTTAGCAGTTGGATTGAGCAGCCATTCGATGGCCTCTCCGGCAACCGTGAACTCACCGGGAAGCCCTTGAAAGTGCTTTTCCAGTTCATCGCGTTTGACCCAAGGCGCGTGTGGCATGTTGGATTTCCTTCTGCCACCGAGGATCAAGCCGTCTGAGGTAAACGAAAGCAGTGATTGACTGCGCATCTCCCGGTCGAAAAGAAGGTTGAGGCCGTTCAGAGCTTTCGATGACGTTCCCCAAATCAGGGATATGGTCGTTAGCGCGAGGCGCGCCGCCAGCAGTGCTTTATCCTGCCCAGCCTTGCCGCCGAACCCAGGAATCTTGACGCTGCATATGTAGGGACAATCCCCAATTGCCTCGATTATGTCTTGTTCATCATAGCTGTCGACAGAGGGCTTCCGGGTTCTCAATTTCTGTCCCTGCCACGCTTGAATAATTCGCCGTTTGGCAATCTTTGAAATCGGTCCATCGGCGATTTGATGGTCAAATCGCTCAATGCGACCACCCGAGCTAACGCGCGCCGATCGTCCATCAGAAGCCTTGCGCTCCAGCCAAACCTCTCGCGGTTCAAACCGGACAGAGCCTATGTCAAAAGGGATGGAATCCTTGTAGGCAAAGAGTGTGCATCCAAATGCATACTCCTGCCCGCCATTATTCAATATCCAGTCGATCCTCTCGGAAACGTTTGACTCGACATCTGCCAGTACCGATCGCGCACTATGAGTGCGGTCGGCTTCGAGGTCGATCTTGGCGAGCGCAGGTCCAAAGGCCCGCTGAACTAGCTTTCTGTAATCATCGGCAGTGAATTGGCTTTTCAATGAGGGGCTGTTGCGCATTGCGCGTGCGACGTCCGAGATAAGCTGGTCGATCTTCCTTGAGATGGAGATGAACCGTCCATTTCCTACGCCAAGCTGCCGAGGGAATGGGAAGTCGTCATCCTCGTCTTTATATGGCTGCGGCAGTGCCTGAATCCGGGAGAGTTCTGAAATGATCTCGACGACGATTTCCTGACGTTTTGGCATCGCATGTCCTTCTGGATGTTCTCAGCATCATTGATAAACAGCTTGATGAAGAATGTCAGGAGCAACGGGGCGCCCGCGCGGGAACGAGCCCCGCGCGCCGGGCTATCATGAACCGAACCCGCTTCGCGGGTTCGGTCTGTGGGCTTCCATCCCATGGCGCTTTTGCCCGCATTCGCAGGCGGTGGGAGGCTGACGTTTTCCGCATGAAAAATCCCCATTCCTCATGCGATCAGGCGTGGCCGGGATGGGCCGAAAAGGCGGGCTATGCCTGCTTCAGCAGTGCAGTGGATGGTCTCAGCTTGGGCTGGGTCAGCGCATCTGAGCCGAAATAACCCGGCGGACGCTCCACCTCCACCTGCCTGTCCGATCCGATCACCCGAACAGCAGAACCGCGAAGAGCTGGTCCTCGTCCGGCCAGCTCTCGCGCGCCTGCCAGCCGCAACGCGCGGCCTGCGTCTGCAGGGCGGTGATCTCGAACTTGCGGGAATTCTCGGTGTGGATGCTTTCGCCGGGCGCGAAGTCAAAGCCGCGGCCAAGGATCGTCACCCTTTGCGCGGTTTCGCTGACCAGATGCATTTCGATCCGGCTGGCGGCGTCGTTCCAGACCGCGCGGTGGGAAAAGCGCGCCAGATCGAAATCGCCGCCGAGCTCGCGATTGATCCGGACCAGCAGGTTCCTGTTGAAGGCCGCGGTCACTCCGGCGGCATCGTCGTAGGCGGGAATCAGAATCTCCGGGCTCTTGCGCAGGTCGGCGCCGATCAGCAGCATGCCGTTTTCGCCGAGCTGACGGCGGGCCCGGGAGAAAAAGCCGGTGATGTCTTCGTTGCCGAGATTGCCGATGGTGGAGCCGGGAAAAAACCCGAGCCGCCGCTGCGCCTGTTGCAGTTCAGGGGGTATCGCGACGTCGGACAGGAAATTCCCGGCGACCGGTGTCATGGCGATCCCGGGGTAGGCCTTTGCCAGATCGCGCACCGCCGCCTTCAGGTATTCGGCGGAGATATCGATGGGCGCATAGTGAGACGGCGCCGCCAGCGCATCCAGCAGAATGCGGGTTTTGACGGCGGCTCCCGCCCCGTATTCGATCAGCGCGGCCCCCGGACCGACGATTCCGGCGATCTCGCGCGCGCGCGACGTCAGAATACCGGCCTCGGTCTGGGTCGGGTAATATTCCGGCAGTTGGGTGATCCGCTGGAAGAGTTCCGAGCCGCGTTCGTCGTAGAACCAGCGGCAGGGCAGTTCCTTCTGCGGCCTGGCGAGCCCCGCCAGAACGTCGGCGGCAAAACCCCTGTCGATGCCCGGGGGAATGCGGATGTCCATGGCGGTTGCGCTCATGCCGCCCCTCTCTTTCATGTCGCTTGAGGAAAATTCGCGTTTCCGATCACTTCGATCAGTAACAATGGGGTGCACCACCAGATCATTGGCATGGTGGGCCGATTCACCTGACGCTCGGCACTCGAGCGTCAGGATCGGACCACTAGAGATCGCCGGCGAGTCTGAGGCCGGAGAACTGCCAGCGTTTGCCGGGTGGGAAAAAATTCCGGTAGGTGGCGCGGACGTGCCCCTCCGGCGTCGCGCAGGAGCCGCCGCGCAGGACGTACTGGCCGTTCATGAACTTGCCGTTGTACTCGCCGACCGCGCCGGCGGAGGGCCTGAAGCCCGGATAGGCGGTATAGGGGCTTTGTGTCCACTCCCAGACATCGCCGTACAGGCCGGTGAGCCCGTCTTCAATGCCGCAAGCGCCGCCGGGCGGGGCCGGACGCAGCCGCCCGCCGTCGGCGAAGTTGCCCTTGATCGCCTGACCGGCGGCGGCGTGCTCCCACTCGGCTTCGCCGGGCAGGCGTTTATCCATCCAGCGGGCAAAGGCGTCGGCCTCGAAATAGCTGACGTGACACACCGGCGCCGCCGGATCGACCGGTTGCAGACCGCGCAGGGTCATGGACCACCAGTCGCCGTCCCGCCGTTCCCAGTAGAAGGGCGCATCCCACCCCCGCGCCTTCACCACGTCCCAGCCGTCGGACAGCCAGAGCGTCGGCTCCCGGTAACCGCCGTCGGCCATGAAATCGAACCACTCGGCGTTCAGGACCGGGCGCGAGGCGAGTTGGAAGGGGCGGATCACCACATCGTGGCGCGGTCCTTCGCAGTCGAAGGCAAAACCCGCTTCCGCTTCCGGGTGCCCGATCTGAACAATCGCTTCATCGAAGCTTTTCCACGACAGCGGCGCGATCTGCCCGCTGCTCCGCACCGCCAGAGGCCCGGGGGCGCGGAAGGCCGGCTGCAGCGGGTTCTGCGCGAAGAGATGCAGAATATCGGTCAGCAGCAGTTCCTGATGCTGCTGCTCGTGGTTCAGGCCCAGTTCGAGCAGATCGAGGATGTCATCAGGCGGCGCGCGCAGCAGCAGGCGCTGCATGGCGTCGTCGACATGCGCCCGGTAGTCGTGGACCTCCGGCAGCGAGGGACGGGTGATCATGCCCCGGCGCGGGCGCGGATGACGCGCGCCGGCCTGCTCGTAATAGGAATTGAACAGATAGGCGTAGCGCGGATCCGCCATCCTGTAGTCCGGCAGATGCGGCGTCAGAAGAAAGGTTTCGAAGAACCAGGTGGTGTGCGCCAGATGCCACTTGGCGGGGCTGGCGTCCTCCATCGACTGGACCGTGGCGTCGGCATCCGACAGGCCGGACACCAGCGACAGGGTCCGGTGTCTGACAGCTTTATAACGGCTTGCAAGTTCGACTGAACGTACCGCGGATGGGCTGTGCGGGGTGGATGGGCTGTGCGGGGCGGATGGACTTTGCGGGGTGGATGGCTGGTTCTGACTCAAGGGGAAGGATCCTTCCGGTTGGTTCATTTCGCGCATCCGGGTCGCCGTCTCCCGAAGTGCCGTGTGACTGCAGTATCGAATCGAAACTTATTTTGAAGCTTACAAATGCTTGTTCAACCTCCATATGTCGGACAGTCTGGTGCAAATCTGTTACAGCTGATCGTGATGAAATTTACGGAGGCGGTCCCATGGCCAACTGGGACGATCTGAAGTTTTTTCTGGCGCTGGCGCGTCATGGATCGGTGCGCTCCGCCGGCGCTTCCGCCGGTGTCAGCCACTCCACCGTCGCGCGGCGCGTCGGTGAGCTGGAAGACAGCATGGGTGTGCGTCTGTTCGACCGCACGGCCGAGGGTTACGCCCCGACCGAGGCCGGCGAGGAGATGATCGAAGCCGCCGAAAGGATCGAGGAGGAAATCGCCGGGATCGAACGGCGGGTGCTGGGCACCGACGCCAGGCTGTCCGGCGGGATCCGCGTGACCATGCCCAACGTCGTGGCCGAAGGTCTGCTGATGCCGGACTTCGTGAACTTCGGCCGAAGCTATCCGGAGATTCATCTCGACATCGAAACCACGAACGACTTCGCCGATCTCGACCGGCGCGAGGCCGATGTCGCGATCCGCTTCGTGCGTATCGGAAAGAGCCCGCCGGAACATCTGGTCGGGCGGCGCATCGCCCGCTTCCACAGCGCCGCCTATGCAACCCGTGAATATCTGGACAGCGTCGCGCTGGAAGACGACCCCGCCTCGGCCCGCTGGATCGGCTGGGGCGACCGGGGCGCCTTTCCGGGCTGGGTCAAGCTCAGCGCCTTCCCCAGGACACCCGCGCGCGGCCGGATCACCGACGTCATGATCCAGTTCCATGCGGCCCGCCACGGCATGGGCCTCGCCATCCTGCCCTGCTTCCTCGGCGATCCCGATCCGCTGTTGCAGCGCATCGGGAACAACCCGCCGAAACAGAACTTCGATATCTGGCTGCTCAGTCATCCCGACCTGCGCGAAACCGCCCGCCTGCGCGTCTTTCGCGATTTCATCGCCAACGCGATTGCGGCGAAACGCGACCTGATAGAAGGGCGGCTGCCTTATACCAAAGAGCAGTGATAAAGACTTATAGAGATCGCCCGAGCGGTCCGCCGGGCAGGAGGAGAGCCGCCGGCGATGTGGCTCATCGGCCAGGCTTTCCGACGCCCTCCGGCGGTCCGCCCGGGCGACCGGAACGGCGGCTTCCCATGGCTTTTGGGCGGCGTCGCGGCCGCCTTGCGATGAGCCACATCGCCGCGGCCGCCGCTCCTGGCCAAAAGCCATGGGAAGCCGTCTCTATGAGTCTTTATCACTGCTCTTTGGTATAAGCAGGGGGATCATGCTCGTTCGAAATGCCGTGAAGGCAATCTCCTTCACACTGATCCGGTTCACGCACAATGCATCGGCGTTCCTGCTGGCAATAGCGGTCGGGCTGGTTTTTTACCAGGTGATCACACGCTTTGTGTTCGGCGATTCGGCCGCCTGGTCCGAACTGCTCGCGCGCGGCCTCATCATCTGGAGTGTCTTTCTCGCCAGTGCGGCCTGTTTTCACCTCGGCGCCATGATTCAGATCGAAGCCGTTACCCGGCTGCTGCCCCCGGCCCTGCAGATGGCCATGACGCGGGTGGTCCTTGTCCTGGTCCTGATCTTTCTGGGTGTTCTTTCCTGGTACGGAACCCTGATGGCAATCCGGGTTGTCCATCAACAGGCCGCCATGCTGGATATTTCGATGGCATGGCTCTACGCGGCAATTCCGGTGGGTTCCGCATTTGCGATGATCGCCGTTCTGGCCCGGCATCTCGATATCGAACTGGATCACAGGACGCCCGGCGATCAGAAAGCCGGTGCTAACGCACCCGGAACCGCACCATGAATATCGTTATTGCCACCGTTCTGGTCGTCCTCTTCGCAGCCTCGGTCCCCGTCGCCGTATCCATCGGCCTCGCCAGCGCGACCGGGATCGCCTTCTTCAGCAATCTGCCGCTCCTGCTGGTGCCGCAACGGATCTTCGTCGGCATCGACAGCTTCCCTCTCATGGCTGTCCCCTTTTTCATCCTGGCGGGAAACCTGATGTCGGCGGGGGGTGTTTCAGCGCGGCTGGTATCCTTCTCCAAATCCCTGGTCGGCCGCATGCAGGGCGGTCTGGCCGGAACCTGCGTCGTCACCTGCATGATTTTTGCGGCCGTATCCGGCTCAAGCGTCGCCACCACATTCGCGATCGGTGCAATCCTGATCCCGGCGATGGTGCGTCATGGCTACCCAGTGCCCATGGCGGCCTCTATTCAGGCATCCTCGGCCGAGCTGGGCGTTATCATACCGCCGTCAGTCCCCCTCATCCTGTTCGGGGTGAGCACGGAAACCTCGGTCGGCCAGCTCTTTATCGCCGGTTTCGGCCCGGGCCTGCTGATTGCGACGGCCCTGATCGTCATGGTCCTGATCTGGTGCCGGGTCAAGGGATACGGCAAGGAAGACGGCAAGGAATGCGACCCCATCCTGCAGTCGTTCCAACGCGCCTTTCTGGCGCTGTTAATGCCGGTGATCATCATCGGCGGTATTTACGGTGGCATTTTCACGCCGACCGAGGCATCGGCGGTCGCGGTCGTATACGGATTGCTGCTTGGCATGGTCGTTTACCGCACGATCCGCTTTTCCGACCTGCCGGCCATATTCCGTCAGAGTGTCGTTTCCGCAGGCTCGGTCATGCTGATCATTGCGACCGCCGCCCTGTTCAGCTTTCTGATCAGCCGTTCCGGCCTGCCCAATCACATCGGCGAATGGGCGCAGGAAACCTTCTCTCACCGCTACAGCTTTCTGCTGGCCATCAACCTGCTGCTCTTTGTCATCGGAATGTTCCTGGAGACCTCGGCCGCAATCCTGGTTCTGGCGCCGATCCTGACGCCCATCGCTGTGGCTTTTGGCGTCGACCCCGTGCACTTTGGTATCATTGTCGTGGTAAATCTGGCGCTCGGCATGTTCACCCCACCGCTCGGCGTCAATCTTTTTGCCGCCTGTCAGGTCGCGAACATTCCCGTCGACCGGGTCATCGGCTCATTGAGTCTGCCGGTTGCGGTGGTGTTCGGCTGCCTGATGCTGATAACCTACCTGCCGCCGATTACGCTCTTTCTGCGGGACGCGCTTTATTAGGGCAAATCCGGATTAAAGGCGTCTTACCGCGCGACGTAAACGCCTCCGCGAAGCCTGCGGTAACGATCCGCTTTCCCGGCAAACTCCGACTATAACAGATGGAGTATTTGATCTCTCCTGTACGGCAGTTTCGAGCCCATATTGACTATGTTGCGAATGCGCGGCTCGACACGGACACAGAGTTGTTCGAGGGATCTTTGGCGTTGGCAAAGCTGTAGCCGTCTGCGTCGTGGACGGGCCCGAAAACCAAACCACGCTCTTTTGCTTCCGCGCAGAACGTTGGGACATCCATCACGTCGAAAACGAGCTTCACCAGCGATTGTCCTTCCTTCTGCCCCTTCGCCGCGCTGTGCAAAAGTATCGAGGCCCCAGCAGCTTGCGGACGAAGCTCCACGATCCGGTCTCCTTCAATCCGCACCTCCTCAAAGCCAAAGTGACGGCAATAGAATTCGACCATCTCGGCCATTTTCCTTGTGTAGATAATCAATCGACCTAAAGACGCGGCCATTATGGCAACCCGGGTTGGTCAAGGGCTGCAGATCTGAGCATGACAGATGCGTCAGCGCAAGAAGAGGGGTCAAGATGGTCGGGAGTCATCTATGTAATTCCCCACCGTTCACCGTTGATAACATTAGATTTTGCAGAAAACAGCCTTGCTATGGTGTCCTCTATGGAATACAGTCTTAAATGATTGAAATTCGAAAGTCAGGGAAGTTTAAGAAGTGGCTGGCGGGCCTGAAGGATCGCCGCGCACGCGCCATAATCTTGTCGCGGCTGGATCGTCTACACGAGGGTTTGAGCGGCGATATAAAGACCGTGGGTACTGGTGTCAGCGAGTTGCGGATACACATTATGAACCGGGATATCGGGTTTATTTTACGCGCCGTGGGAATGTTTTAGTGATTATCCTTTCTGGCGGCGACAAGAAAACACAGACAAGAGACATTGCCGAGGCAATCCGCATTGTCAGGGAAATGGAGGAATAACATGGTTGAAAAATTCACAAGGTTCGACGCTGCCGAGTTTCTGGAAACGGATGAAGATGTAGCATTCTTCCTCTCCGACGCCCTGGAGTCTGGCAATCAGGCTTTCATCAATCGGGCAATCGGCTCTGTAGCGCGAGCCAAAGGCATGACCGCTATTGCAAAGCAATCCGGCATCAAGCGCGAGGCTCTCTATAAGGCGTTGAGCGAAACAGGCAATCCGCAGTTCAAAACTGTTATGGAAGTCATGAAGGCTATGGGTTTGCGCCTTTCCGTCTTGCCAGCGAAAACCGACACGGCGGCATAGAACAATCCCTGAAGAGCCGGCTTGTAAAATTTCTTCCGTTCCGGGAGAGCGTGACCCCGTCTTAAAATGCCTAATGTGATCCAATTCCAGTCATTCGGAACTGTAATTCGTATCATTGACCCAAGCAGTCTGGGGAGATGTTAGGCAGGAGAGGTCTCGAAAACGAGCCTGTAGGCCCGGTGAGAGAGCTCGACGCCCCGATCAGACTTATGGCCACCAGCCTGTTGATCCACTTCAGGCCGGCTGCGCTTTTCAAGCTGTTAGCGACGTGCTGATCGCAACCATGATCAGAAAGGTGATCCCGATGGTCACAAGCTGCGGCAGGGCCGAAAACCCTCGATGGCGGCACCCTGCTCCCGGTGGACAACAGCCGGAGGTCCGCGGAGTGTCTTCCTTCACAGAAAAATACAGCATAATTTCGTATTAAAAATCAGATGTTTAATTGGAAAAACGGCAAAAGCGGAAAGAAAATTTGAACCCTTCAGTTCCTCCCTGCGACCTACGGACATCATAACCGAAATGAGGATCTGATCATGAAAATCTCGACCGTTTCCACCGTTCTTTCCGCTCTCGTACTCTCCGTCGTGGCCGCCAACGCCATGGCCGCAAACCCGAACGGCCCCAAGCCCAAGTGTCCGCTGGGACAGATTCCGGTGCTGGAGAACAACCGCTATCACTGCGAGGTTCCGTCCATCAAGGCGCAGTCGACACCGTCACGCAGCACGACCAGCGCACCGAAGAAGGAACGTCCCGGCAGGCCGGTCCCGCAGCTGAAGAAGGCACAGCTCAAGCTGGCCGATCTGAGGATCATGGGCGCCAAACTGAAGAACGGCACGCCGGCCACCTTCATCGTAACCGTCAAGAACCAGGGCAACGCCGCGGCGCCGGCCAACGCGCTTTTCGGCCAGCATTTTATGAAAGACAACTCTTCCTGGGGTGGCGATGCCACTATTCCGGCCATGGGTCCGGGCGCAACCAAGAAAGTCGAGATCACGGTCCTGCCGAACAACAACTACACCTTCGGCGACAAGATGGTCTTCACCGCCGACTGGGCCAAAAAGGTGACCGAAAGCAACGAGACGAACAACATCTTCTCGGTCAAATATCCGAAGAACCCGGTCTAAGTCCAGAACCGCAAAAGCGAACCCCAAATAAGCCCGGAGGCGCCCCCGCCTCCGGGCTTATTTATTGAATGCAGGCTCCCTTCGCCGGCAGAGATGAAATTCAACGCAACCCGCACAGCCGCACCATCCCCTGCAGTGAAACCCGCCAAAGTTGCGCAGGAAAAATTCGTCTGTAAAGATAGGCGGTGCATAGCAGCCAAGGCTGTCCTTGATATTTTTTAAGGAATTCCTTAATATTCTATGGCATCAGATCTGGGCTATCATGGGGAAGCGATAGAGGAGCTTAACCGCCTGCTGAATGCGCGGTCAAAGAAGACGCGCCTGGCCTGTGCCTACACGATTGGAAAGCTGACCCGGCTTCCCGGCCGGAAAGGGTCGCAGCTCAAGCAGTTGAAAACGGCGCGTGAGGGTCTCTACGCAATCAGCGAGGTGTCGCTTCCCGGCCGCGAGGTGGTTCTGTTCTTTAGCGCCCTTGAGCAGGAAAGTGGCCTCTGTTTCAAGATTCTGCATGCGAAAGAGGTCATCGGTGAAACACAGTATCAAGCAGAGTACCCGGTCGCGGAGGCGAGACGTGAGTGAGCACAACGAGTTGGACGGCATCCTTTCCCGGATCCAGAAAGATCCGGAGCTGCGTGACGCCTTCGAGGCGGGCAGCTACAGCCAGATGGCAGCCAACCTGATTACTGAAATGCGTGAGGACGCGGGACTGTCAAAAGCCGCGCTGGCGGAGAAACTCGGCGTATCCACCTCACGCATCTACGAGGCCGAGCGCCCCAAGGGCTCACAGGGCCCGACCTACCGCTTCATGTCCCAGGTCGCGGAGGCCTGCGGCTTCGCCTGGCCCAGGGCGGTGAGCGACCTCAAACCTGCCGGGGCCGGAGAAGCCGCGCCAGACAAAATTTCGACGCGAGGCGCAGGAGAATACAGAGTTCAGCTGACCAGAAGCTTCCGGGACAAACTTCGTCAGCAGGGCAAGGTTGAGCATCCCCTTCTGGGCAGTCCCAGCAGGTCAATGACTGCGCTCGAAATCATCGAGACGAGCGCCCAGATCAAGCGGTCTGATGCGGAAAATCTGATCGCCCTGGCGTATGAAGAGATGAAGGTCGCGGCCGCGCGTGCCTACGTCATGCCGGTTACCGGTGCAAAGCCCCGGAAAAGGATCTCTTCCGGCAGCCGCACCAGGGCCGTCGAGAAATAGACCTTATCTGCGGATGACAGAGACAGTGGATATGACCGTGCAAAGCATTGCAGCAATCTGCGGTATTGCTTCCGGCTTTGCCGGACTGATTGCCTCTTTCCTGCTGCTCTCGGCATCGCGCCAGTCATCCGACACTCAGGCGGCAAAAGACGGCCTCAAGCTGCTCGAAATGTCGCTCTCGAAGCCTTCGGGCACAGCTGCGGACGGTGGAATCGATACGGCGCAGGTGCACAAAGATCTGTTACAGACAATGCTCGACGAGCGCATCGCCGCGAAGGAAAAGGAAAGACTGGCCGCAAGGATCTTTATCTTCGCCTTTCTGGCGATCCTGGCGCAGTCAGTTCTGCTGTATTTCACAGTGACGGCCTACAGCCCGCCTGCATCGTAATTGCGGGTGATTGCCGGAACAGATGCCCCTTCCGGGTTCGGCCCCGGCCTGCGGCGCGCAACGGGGGGATGTGCTCTGTCCCAATAATACCTGTCCGCTCCGGCATCCTGCTAATGCCATATGCCGGAAGCAGCGGAGCGGCAACCCGTGGGTTGACGTTGGCGTTCCCTCACAAAAGCTGATAAATAGGACATATAACCGGTCATATTACCGGCGCAATATTCACTCAAAATTCTTCAATTAACTGATAAATAATGTGAATATTCAAAAATAAAGCGGACTTGGAAGCGGACATGAAAGCAGGCAAAGACAGCACAGCAGAAGTGCCGGAGGATCTAGGAGAGAGCCCCGGTCTTATGGAGCCACTGCGTATCGGCGAAAGCGCAAGGCAGCGCGCCGCCCTGAACGATCTGGTTGTCGAGCTGGCCGCGAGATCCGCCGGTCTTCGGCGCAGCCTGCCGGATGGGATCGTCGCCGCTCTTGCCGATCTGGTACGCGCGATGAACTGCTATTACAGCAATCTGATCGAAGGCCACAATACGCATCCGATCGACATCGAGCGCGCTTTGAAGGATGACTACAGCAGCGATCCGGAACACCGCAATCTACAGCTTGAAGCAAAGGCGCACATCGCCGTTCAAGCCTGGATCGACGAAGGCAATCTCGATGGACGCGCCCTTTCAGGCGAAGGCCTGTGCGAACTGCACCGGCGCTTTTGCGAACGGCTCCCGGACGCACTTCTGTGGATCACGGAACCGGCAACCCGAAACCGCATCAGGATTGTGCCGGGCGCCCTGCGAGCGCACAAGGTTCAGGTTGGGCGGCACCTCGCCGTAAGTCCCGGCGCGATTCCCAGGTTCCTTGAACGCTTTGAGGCCAGTTACGACAACCTGGGTAAAACGGACTCCGTTCTCGCGGCCGCGACCGCACACCACAGACTGCTCTGGATTCACCCCTTCCTTGACGGGAACGGCCGCGTGGCGCGGCTGATGTCCTACGCCGTCCTGCGCCAGGCCCTCGATACCGGGGGTATCTGGTCCATCGCCCGGGGTCTTGCCCGCAACGAAGCCGCCTATAAAGCTCATCTTGCCGCCAGCGACCTGCCGCGACGCAACGATCTCGACGGACGCGGCAGCCTGAGTGAAGAAGCCCTGTCGGACTTCACCGCGTTTTTTCTGAAGACCTGCATCGATCAGGTCGATTTCATGGAAAGCCTCGTGCAGCCGGATCGTCTGCGGGACCGCATCCTGCTGTGGTCGGCGGAAGAAACCGGTCGTGGCCGGTTGCCGCCGAATACGGGCAGCATTCTGGAAGCCCTGCTCTACCGTGGCGCCTTACCGCGTGGCGACGTGGCCGGCATTCTCGGAACCGGCGAACGCCAGGCCCGGCGCATCACTTCCGCACTTCTCGATCGCGAAGTGCTGGTTTCGGAATCAACGCGCGCCCCCCTGCGGCTCGCCTTCCCCGCGACGCTCGCAGCTCATTGGATGCCTGGACTTTTCCCGGACAGGCCCTGAAGGTCGGCCCGAACCAGGAAATCCGGTACCATTATCCATAGCTGTTCCAGAGAGCGCGGACCGGCCCGGACGACCTCGCTCGCGGAACCATAACGCCCCGAAGCGACCTGCTGCCCGATAAAGCTGATGAAATGATCGCCCAGTGAAATGCTGGTGGTTCCAGGCACGGCGCGCCGTCGTCAGCAATAACGCTCCGGCCCGATGTTCTGGTCGGCGGTGTAGCGGTCGCCGTGGGCAAAGCCGCGGGGCAGGATGCGTTCGATCTCCGCCAGATCTTCCGGGCTCAAAGTAATGTCCGCCGCTGTGGCCAGATCCTTCAGATGTGCCGATGAGCGGGTGCCGGGGATCGGGATCAGGTGGTCACCCTGATAGAGCGTCCAGGCGACCGCCAGAGCCGTGGGCGTGACGCCTTTGCCGGCGGCGAAGCTCTTGAAGGGCGCGATGCTTTTCAGGTTGAAGCCATAGTTCGGTTCGGTGAAGCGCGGGTTGCCGATCCGGAAGTCACCTTTTTCAAAGGTCGCCGGGTCCGGGTCCTGCGGGGCGAAGACGCCGCGTCCCAGCGGTGAGAACGGCACGAAGGCGACGCCGAGTTCCCTGCAGGCCTGAAGCATCCCGAGGTCGGGCAGCCGGGTCCAGAGAGAATATTCACTCTGCACCGCCATGACCGGATGGACGGCATGGGCGCGGCGCAGGGTCGAAGGGGCGATTTCGGAAAAGCCGATGCCGCCGATCTTGCCCTCTTCCTTGAAGCGCACCAGGGTCTCCATGACATCCTCGACCGGGCGGTCGGCCTCGCGGCGGTGGATGTAGTAGAGATCCACATGATCGACGCCGAGGTAGCCCAGCGAGCGTTCCAGCATCGCGCGCAGATGCTCCGGCCCGTTGTCGAAGCAGCGGATTCCGGTCTCCGGGTCGCGCCTGATGCCGCCCTTGGTGGCGATTTTGAAACGGCCGGGATGATCCTTGATGAAGGCGCCGATGGCCTTTTCCGAAATGCCGTTGCCGTAGACGTTGGCGGTGTCGAGAAAGTCGATACCCAGATCGAGCGCCGTGGCGAGGGTCGCGTGGCTTTCGGCGGTATCGGTCGCGCCGTAGGAGCCGGCGAAACTCCAGCAGCCCAGCCCGATCGCGGAGACCTTCGGCCCGCCCTTACCCAGTTCGCGTTTCTGCATGACCTGCTCGCTTTCTTTTATAAACTTCGATTTTTCTCAAGGCTTAATCGGATGCCGCCAGCCGGAATTTTCCTTCCGGGATTTCAAAGCGCGCTTCCACCCCGGCGGTCGCCACCACCGACAGGCGGTCGTTGTCCGGATCGGGAACGTTCAGGCCGCCCTTCACCACCACGACCTTCACGCGGCCATAGGGCAGCTGTTGCCCCACCTGCCCGGCGTCCACCCGCTCGGGCGCCTGCACGCCGATGGTGACGGTGATCTCCATCGCGTTGCGGTCCAGATCCAGGGAGGTGAAGAGCGCGAGCGACGAATGGTGCATCGCGTCCTGCACGGCGCGCACGGCGGCCTTGGTGTAGTCCTCGCCGTGGAGATCGTTGCCGGTTCCCATTTCCAGAATCAGACGCTTGCCGGTCATGCGCCCGCCTCCTCCGCGATATCGAAGTAGACAATGGCCGCCGCATTGGCCATGACCGTCCGACCCACCCCGTCGTCCTTGAGGACATCGAGACCACCCTCGACCACGCTGACCTTCGCGCTGCCGTAAGGCAGAACGGCGGCCACCTGCGCTTTGTCGACCGCGTCGGGCCTGGCAACGCCGATCATCACCTCGACGATCATCGCTTCTTTGGGAAAGCCCAGCGCATCGGCGATGGTCAGGGAGTTGTGCCACAGGGCATCGCGCAGGGCCCGCACCGCCGCCTTGGTATAGTCCTCGCCGCGCAGATCGGTGCCCATGCCGAACTCGACCGCCATTCTCTTCAGCGCCATGCCTGAAATTCCCTTTGGCCGCCGAACGGCCGGATGTGTCGAAAAGGAGGAAAGAATCTTCCCCTTCTTCATAGCGTGCGAACGCGGGCCGCTGCAACTCTTCGGTGTCCGATACCGGCGGCAGCGGGAAGGATGTCCGCCGGCCGCCTTGCCGGAAAAGGAAAACAGCGCTTGACCTGGAGGCACTCCAGCCCGGTAGTCATGACAGGAGCAATCGCAACGGAACAGCCCCATGCGCATCGCCGAAGCGGCCGCCAGAAGCGGCCTGAGCATCGATACCATCCGTTTTTACGAGAAATCCGGCGTGCTTCCCGAAATTCAGCGCGGCGCCGACGGGCAGCGCCGGTTTTCAGCGGAGAATATCGACTGGCTGACCCTGCTCTACTGGCTGCGGGAAACCGGGATGCCGATGAAGACCATGTACCGCTTCGCCTGCCTCTACCGGGCGGGCGATCACACCATGCCGGCGCGCAAGGAGATCCTGCTGAGCCATGCGGAGCACTTGAAAAAACGCCGGGCCGATCTCGACCGTTGCAAGGAAGTGCTGGACTACAAAATCGCCATCTATGAGGAGCGCGAGACATGAAAAGAGAAAAGCCCGGACCGCTGTCGGGCGCGGATACAGATCCACGAGGCGCGAGGCGGTTGAAAATCATCATCATCGGCGCGCAGGGCGATGTCGGCCGCACGGCCTGTGCCGAACTGTCGGACCGGCACGAGATCATAGAGGTCGGCCGCAGCAGCGGCGACATCCGGGCCGATATCGCCGACCGAGCATCCCTTGAGGCCATGTACCGCGAAGCCGGCCCGGTCGATGCGGTTGTTTCCGCAGCCGGGACCGTCCACTTCGGGGCTTTAAGCGACTTCACCGAAGAGCAGTTCCTGCTCGGGCTGACCAGCAAGGTCATGGGCCAGATCAATCTGGTGCTGGCGGGCCTCGACCACGTCAACGACGGCGGTTCCTTTACCCTGACCAGCGGGGTCCTGGATCGCGATCCGATCAGGATGGGCAGCGGTGCGGCGACAGCGAACGGCGCGCTCGGCGGGTTTGTCGTCGGGGCCGCCATCGAAATGCCGCGCGGCCTGCGGATCAACGTGGTCAGTCCGGGTCTTCTGGAGGTGTCGGCGCCGCGCTACGGGCATCTCTTTCCCGGCCAGGAAACCGTCCCCTCCGCGCGGGTGGGCCGCGCCTTTGCCAGGAGCGTCGAGGGCGCCGTGACCGGACAGGTCATTATTGTCGAATAAGGCAACCCCATGAAGCGGAAGAGCGCATGCGCCGCGCCCTCAGCAGATCCCTTACAAAAGCACGGAGGTCGATGCCGGGCCGCTTTGCCGGTGGCGCGAAGAGCGCGCGGTCAAGGCCGGTCAGACCGGTGGCCACGTCCGGGGCGAGAGGTTCGCTGCGGCCCTCTTCCCGGTCCCGGCGGATCAGACTGTAAGCGGCCATCCGGACCGCGGCGGCATCGCCCGCGCGCGCGGCGCGGCGCAGAACGCCGATCAACGGGTCCGGTGTGAAGCGGCGGGCAAACCTCGCCCGCTCGGCCCGGGACCGCAGGCGCAAGCCCGGCAGCACCAGAAACGCCCCGGCGGCGGAACCGATCAGCAGTCCCACCGGCAGCGCGAAGGCCGAGAATTTCGTGAACGCCGTCGGCTCCATCGGCGCGTCGGCGGCAACCCCGGCCTGAGCAATGCGCTGCTGCGGGATCAGTTCTTCGCGGACTTCGCGGGTCCGGGTATCGAACCAGGGAATCCGCACTTCCTCCAAAATGCCCGGGGTCGAGGTCGCGAGACGGATTGTCCAGTGCCAGGTGACCCGCGATACCGGTCCCTCCGGCGTCAGTTCGTGAGAGCGTTCCTCGGGATCGACAAAGGTCATGACCCCACCGGCGGTCATCGGCGGCGTCGGCGGCAGAAGCTCGGGCGCCACACCCCTGGCTTCCAGCGTTACGCTCCGGTGCGCCAGGGCGCCAGGCTCCAGCTGGTCGGGAGGACGGTCCCAGGATTCGGTCAGGGTGAGGCCGCGGGCGGGAAGCCACCAGCCACCGCCCAATCCAGACCGGTCCGCCGGTTTTGGCTGGACGTCGATCGGAACCGGGGCCGAACGGAATTCGCGCAGGATACGCTTACCGCTGCCCTGCATGTAGGTCAGGCTGTGAAGGAAAGGCGGGATCACGATCCGCCCGGACTGCTGCGGAAAGATCGCCATCTTCCGCTCAAAACCGGAGACCCGCTGTCCCTGATAGAGAGTTTCGGCCCACTTGTCCTTGCCAAGCTGCATCCAGCCGGCGCCCCCGAACAGCGGCGGCTCAAACTTCTCCCGCACGATGTTGAGCGGATAGTATCCGCGGATCGAGATCAGCAGCATTTCCTGTTCGTAGAGGGGCGCCGCGAGCGGCTCGGGCACGACTTCGAGAAGACCGTTGAAGGGTTCCTGCGCGGCCTGCGCCGACAGGCTTCCGCCGGAGCAGCCAGCGGCGATCAGCCAGAGAAACACCGACAGGGCCTGTGAACAGCGCATCACCATGGGCTGCTCCCCGGTGCCATGGCGGTGCCGCCGTCGATCCGCCTTTTATGCTCGGCCGCGATGCGCAGCTTGATATAACGGCCGGGTTCGTCGGTCAGGGTCGCGAGCCACTGGCGGCTGGCGACAATCGACTGGCCGTCGTGTTCCCGGCCGACATTTTCCTGCCAGCGGGCGAAGGCCTCCTCGAGGGTCAGGCCCTTCTTCACCTCTTCGACCGTCTGCTCCCCGGCGGTCAGGACGTCGGACATGCCGTTCTCGACGGCGTTCGCCTCGCCGACAATCTCGATCATGCCGGCGACCAGCGCGCGATTGACCCGCGCGTCCTCGTCGTAGGGCAAGCGGTAGATGTGGGCGTCGTAAACCTCGACCGCCTCGCCGAAACGCCCCGCAAAGGCGAGCGCATTGCCCCGGTCGTAAAGCCCCGGGGGGCCCGCTTCCCGCAGCGCCGCAACGGCCTCGTTGAAGCGGCCCTGACGATAGAGCGCAACGCCTTTCCACAGGGGATCCTCCAGCAGCGGCGCGGCCAGAGACGGCAGACCCAACGAAAGCGCCAAACGTCCGAAGGGCGCCGCGCCGTCGAGCGCAAAGGCCCCCGCCACGGACAGGAGCATCAGCAACGACAGGGCAAGGACCCGGCGCATCTCAGGCCTCCCGCCGGAACAGGGCCAGCGCCGGGATCATCGCCAGCAGCAGCAGAAAGCGGCCGTAGTCCCGCCACATCAGGGTGGCGAAGTTCCCGGCGGCGAGGCGCGACGACCAGCCCTCGCCGATCAGCCCGATGATCGAAGCCGGATCGAAAACATCGGCGATCCGCCCGCCGCCGCTGCGCGCCAGGGCCGCAACCATGCCGCGGTCCGGCGGCGGCACGTCGGGCAGCAGCGCGCTGGTCGGCACGAAAAGGGTCGAGAGCCGGCTGCCGCGCGCGGCAATCGCCTCGGCCTCGCGGAAAGCGGCATCGGTAATGCCGCCGCCGTCGGTGACCAGCACCACGTCGCCGGCAACGATCCGGGCGTCGGACAGCGAACGGCGTGCAACTTCAAGGCCGCGTTCCGGCCGGGTGCCGGGGTCAGGCACGGTCTCGCCATCGAGCACCGCGATGGTGGTGCCCAGAGCCTGATAATCGGTGGTAAAGGCAGAGACAAGATAGGCGTCGCCGCCGTAAACCACCAGCGCCACCGGACGGGTTCCGGCCTCGGACGCCACCAGCCGCGCGGCGGCAATGGCCTCGGCCAGATGCCCGCCTTCGGCCAGCGAACGCGACACGTCCATGACGATCATCACGCCATCGAGATTGCGGAAACCCGCGCCGTCGCGCAACTGCTGTGCCGGCCCGATCAGGGCGACGACAATCAGCGCCGCCGTTGCCGCCGGGAACCAGTTCGCACGGCCGGAGCCGGGCACCACCCGGCCGAGCCGGGACAGTGCCGCCATCAGCGCCGGGTCCACCGCCCGGTCCCAGCCGGCAAGGCCGGTCATCCGGGGCACCAGAAAATATCCGGCCACCGCCAGCAGCGGCAGGGCCAGAAGCCATGCGGGCCGCAGAAGCGTCAGGCCGAAGACTTCGATCACGCCGAAGATGCCGACAGCGTTCCAGGCCTCCATCATCGAAGTCTCGATCATGGCGCTCTCCGCTTGACGAGAAGCAACGCCAGAGCGAGCAGCAAAGCCAGTCCCGCCGGGAAGACCCAGAGATCCCGGTAAATCTGCACCGCCGGCGCTTCGGCGGGATTGGTTTCCATGGCATCGATCGTCCGCCCGACATCGACGAGATCGGCGGTCGTGCGCACCCGGAAATTGGTGCCGCCGCTCATCTGCGCCACCGCCTGCAGGGTCTCGGCATCAACCGCATCGCGATTGCCGCTGCCGTCCGAGGTATCGTACTGGCCAAGGGCAATGGTGTGGACCCGGACCCCGAGCTCGCGGGCCAGCCGGGCGGCATCCCTGGGCTCGACGTTGCCCGAGGTATTGACCCCGTCGGAAAAGAGAATCACGACCCGCGACGGCGAGGTCGAAGCCTCCAGCCGCTTGAGCGCCAGCCCGAGCCCGTCACTGATCGCGGTGGAACGGCCCGAGATGCCGATGGTCGCCTCCTCGACAATGCGCGCGACCGCCTCGACATCGAAAGTCGGCGGCGCGGCGAAGAAAGCCTTCTCGGCAAAGATCACCAGCCCCACCCGGTCGCCGGTCCGCTGACGGACGAAGTCGATCACCACCCGCTTGACCGCATCGAGCCGCCGGGCGGGCGCGCCGTCGAGTTCGAAGTCCTCCTTCTCCATGCTGCCGGAGAGGTCAAGCGCCAGCACGATGTCCCGGCCCGAAGCCGGGAGCGCCGGGTTCGGCATCACGATGCGCGGCCCGGCCAGCGCCACGACGAGGGCGGCCCACAGCGCAAGGGGAATCCATTTCCGTCCGGCGCCCCCAGGTCCCGCGCCGTCGGCAGCCCCCATCCGGGTGGCGATGGTGAGCGGCACAACAAGCGCTCCGCTGCCGCCCGACAGCGGCGGCAAGAAGCGGACCGCCAGCAACGGCAGAGGCAGCAGCAAAAGCGCCAGCGGGGTCGCCAGGCTCAGCATTGCAGATCCCTCATGACAGGTATTTTCATGCCAGTCTTTTTCATGACAGCCGGGCCCGGGTCCGGTTGAGGAGTCGCTGGAGTTCCCGGTCGAGATCTTCCGGATCGAGGCCGGACTCGCGCCGATAGAGACTTTCGCTCAGGCCGGCCCCGGCACCCGTGGTGAAAAAATCCGTCCCCAGACTCCGGCCGAGCCGGCTGGACCAGTCATTCCCGCTGTCTTCGGCAGCGATCCGGTCCTTTACCGGCGGCGCGAGATCCTGCAGAATTCTGGCCTGCGCCAGCAGACGTTCAGCGGGTGCCAGCGTCCGGCTGGCGGCAAGATCCGCCAACGCCGTTTCCCGGCGCGACGGTGGGCGGCGGACAAAGGCACGGGCCAGCAGAACCACAACAAGCGCCAGCAGCAGTCCCAGCGCACAGCCGGCCGCCCAGTCCGCCAGGATGCTGCCGTCGGACAGCATAGGCAGACGTATGTCCCGCAACTGGGCGAGAACTTCAGAAGGCGCGTCCATCCAGTCGATCCAGGTTTTCGGCCACCACTTCGGGGATGGCGCTTGCATCTATGGTAACGGCGGCGATGCCGAGGCGGTTCAAATGCGCGATCCGGTGATCCACGCCACCTGCTGCATTTCCCTCCCGCCGTCCGTCTCCGCCCTTGCCGGCGCGCCCGAAGGACGCCCAGCGGATACCGCCCTTGCCGGTCGCGAAGGGATAGGTGCCCGCCGGGGCCGCGCGCTCGAAGGCATCGGTTATCAGCAGCACCGTAAGCGCGGCGCGGCGGTTGAGCGCGGTGGCAAGGCTGTCGAAATCCTTGCCGGGATTATCCAGTCCGCTGGCCAGAAACACCGATCCCCCGGGCGGCACCAGCCCGAACGCCATCTCCAGTGTGACCTCAAGCGGCTGATCCTGCAGGTCGTGGCTCTCGGCGGCGGCCAGAAGCGCGGCGCAATGGGCGGCCGCGAGACCGCCGACGACCGGGATCATGCCCCGCTCCCGCCCGCGGGCGGCGACGAAGACCGGCGGTCCGGAGCCGAAAGCGATCAGGCCGGCCCTGCCGCCGGCTTCGTTGACCCGCCAGCCGGTCAGCGCCAGGGCCTCTGCGGCGGCCACCGACCGCAGGGCCCGGCGCGTCCCCCACAACATGGAAGGACGGAAATCGGCAATCAGCAGCGCGGTGCGCTCGCGCTCGTCATGAAAGCTCCGCACATGGGTGACACCGGTACGCGCCGTGGTGTTGTGATCGACGTGACGGATGTCGTCGCCATAAGAGAAAATCCGCACGTCGATGGTCTCCAGACCACGCCCGCGCCGCCGGGTGACGAAGCCGCCGGGCATCCCGGTCGGCGCCAGTCGGCGATCGGGAATATGGCGCACCAGATGCCGCAGTTTCAGCAGCGCTTCGGTATCAACAGCGACGCCCGGAACGCTCAGGGCGTCGGGAACAGTCAGCGGACCGAGCCCGGCCAGAGGATCAGGTGACGCGCCCATCTCAAAGCGGCCGGACTCGATCAAGCAACCGCTGCACGAGGGACCGCGGCGTTTCGCCATCGGCGGCGGCGCGCCAGGTCAGAACCATCCGGTGGGCCAGGGCGTCGGTCGCGAGTTCCGCGACGTCTTCGGGCACGGCATAATCGCGCCCGGCGAGATAGGCATGCGCCTTGGCGGCGGCGGCGAGCGCCAGGGTCCCGCGCGGCGAGACCGGATGCTCAATGGCGCGGCGGACTTCGGGCACGATGTCCGGGTCACGGGTCGCGGTCACAAGACGGACGATATAGTCCTTCAGTGCCGGTGATAGATGCACCTTCATCGCGTTCGTCTGCGCCTCGTGCAGAGCCTCGACAGAGAGCTGTTCGATATCCAGCGCCGCGTTGGCAAAGCCGGACGGGGCGGCAAGGGTTTCCCGCTCGACCAGTTCCAGGATCTCGCGCTCGGCCAGCGCGTCGGGAAGATCGAGCACCACATGCAGCAGAAAGCGGTCCAGTTGGGCTTCGGGCAGAGGAAATGTGCCCTCATGTTCGATCGGGTTCTGTGTAGCCACGACCATGAAGGGGTCGGGCAGCGCATAGGTGGCGCCGCCGGAGGTCACCTGACCTTCGGCCATGGCCTCGAGCAGGGCCGACTGCACCTTCGGCGGCGCGCGGTTGATCTCGTCGACCAGCACCAGAGAATGAAACAGCGGTCCCCGGACGAACTCGAATTCACCGCGGTCGGGCCGGAACACCGGCGTACCGGTCAGGTCCGCCGGCATCAGATCAGGCGTGCACTGAATTCGCGCGAAGGAGGCATCGACGCCCTGCGAGAGCAGCTTGACGGCACGGGTCTTGGCCAGTCCGGGCGCGCCCTCGACGAGCAGGTGACCGCCGGTCAGAAGCCCGATGAGAAGCCGCTCGACCAGCGGCGTTCTGCCGATCAGTCCAGAGGAGAGATGTCCGGAAAGCGCTGTGACCTTGCTGTTGATTTCCGCATTCGCGCGTTGATCGCGCTCCATGATGTCCTGCATGTTTCCGTCCCATTCAACAGCCGTCCAAGCGCCGCGAAAATTCGTGGTCGCGAAGGGCCGGTCCGACGCCATGCCTTATCTCTGTTCAGATCGGGTCGATGCAATTCGCATCGAATGCAGTTCGCATCGAATGCAGTCCGCATCACTTGCACGATTGTCGAAGGGGCGTGACGATTGGACTCCCCTACACCCATCCCGGTCAAAACAGAGTTCCGCGGTCGCTTTGACGAAAAATGCCGCGGTTGTGACTGGCACCCTGAAATTGCGAAACAATGCTCACAAATTTCGAGCGTAACCGCAACCGCCATTCAACGCCGCGGTTGTAGTACCAAGGTATCATAAACCTGCCCCTTCACAGGCTTTGGTCCCTGAAATCGGACCGATCCGATGCGCTCCCGGCAGCCTCAGCCCTCGACAACGGCCAGGCCATGATCGGCCATGGCGATCACCTTGTCGCCGAAGCCGGCGAAACGCGGGTCGGCGGTCTGACCGCGCAGATAACGGATATAGATCTGCTGGATCACCACGATCATCTTGAAGATGCCGAAGGCGTGGTACCAGCGCCAGCCGCTCAGATCCAGTCCGCTCAGCCGCGCATAGCGCTCCACCGCATCTTCGCGTGTCGGGAAACCGCCAGTCCAGGTCGGCATGGCGGAAACAGAGTGGCAGGCCGGATCGTCGTCAGGCTCGGCCCAGTAGTTCAACAGCAGGCCCAGATCGCTGAGCGGGTCGCCGCGGGTACACATATCCCAGTCCAGCAAGGCTGTCGGCCGGGCCGGATCGGCCGGGTCCAGCAGCATATTGTCGAGCTTGTAGTCGTTATGGATGAGGGCCGCCGACTGGCTCCGCGGCAGATCCGCCTGCAGGCGCGCGACCAGTCTCTCAATGCTGGTGATGTCCCGATCCTTCGCGGCCTGCCAGCGCTTTGACCAGCCGTCGAGCTGGCGCTGCAGGAATCCGTCCGGATGCCCCAGCGTCTCCAGGCCGACCGTCTGCGGATCGACCCGGTGCAGATCGGTCAGGGTATCGATCAGCATTTCGCCGATGCGCCGCCTCAGGCCCGGAAAATCCGCGTAGGCCTCAGGCATCTTCTCGCGGATGGCGATCCCGCGGCGGCGTTCCATAATCTGAAAATCGGCGCCGATGACCGCCGGATCCTCGCACAGCAGGAACGACCGGGGCGCCAGCGGAAAGGCTTCGCAGAGCCGGGACAAAACCCGGTGTTCGCGCTTCATGTCGTGGGCGCCGGGGGCGACCGGTCCCAGCGGCGGGCGGCGTAGAACCCATTCCCTGCCGCCGAAGGAAATCATGTAAGTCAGGTTCGCATGACCGCCGCCGAACTGCAGAACGCCGATCCCGCCTTCCGCCCGCGGCAGGTTGGCACGCAGATAGGGTTCGAGACGCTCCAGATCGAGCTGTTCATCGGCGCGGGTTTCGCGCAGTTCCGGATCCTCTGACGTCATGCCGCCTGTTCTTCCTCCGACTGTTTTCCCGAAGCCCCGTCCGTCAGGCCGTTGCGCCGCCGTCCACCACCATCTCGGCGCCGGTGACAAAGGCCGATTCGCCGGAGGCAAGATAGACGATCATATGGCCGACGTCTTCCGTTCGTCCCAGCCGCCCGAGCGGTACCTGCCGGGTCAGCGAAACCCGCGCGGCGTCCGGGTCTGCCGTCCCTTCGAGCAGGGTGTCGAGCATCGGGGTTTCGACGAAGCCCGGATGAACGGAATTGCAGCGGATGCCATAGCCCTGCCGGGCGCAGTGCAGCGCGACCGATTTCGTCAGCAGCCGGACGCCGCCCTTGCTGGCGTTGTAGGCGGCAAGGTTATGTCCGCCCACCAGACCGGAGACCGAAGACAGATTGATGATGGAGCCGCCGCCGGTCGGCTTCATCGCCCCGATCGCGAATTTGCAGCCGAGAAAGGTGCCGTCGAGGTTGACCGCGTTCACCCTGCGCCAGTCGGCCAGGCTGGTGGTCTCGATGTCCCGCAGCAACAGGATGCCGGCCGCGTTGACCAGAATATCCAGACGGCCGAAGCCTTCGAGCGTCGCGGCGATGCTGTCGGCCCAGTCGTCCTCGGACGTCACATCGTGGCGGCGCGACAGCACCCTGCCGCCAAGCGCCGCGAATGCGGCCTCGGACTTCTCCAGATCCAGATCGCAGGCAACGACCCGGGCCCCTTCGGCCACCAGCATCGCCGCCGCTGCCGCCCCCAGACCGGACGCGGCCCCGGTGACCAGAGCCACTTTACCCTCGACCCGTCCCATAAAGTTCTTCTCCCCGGATCAGCCGATTTGCCACCTGCCGATTTGCCACCTGCCGATTTGCCACCTGCCGATTTGCCGCCGCCCCGATCAGCTACCGGCAGCGCCGTTTCAGGCGATCGGACTCTAGATCATGCAGGTCATGGATCCATCCCAAAATAAACTCAGGCGATATCTTCCGGCACACTCAAGGTGACGCGATCCGATGAAAAAGCACCGTGACCTTGAGGCCGCCCAGGCGGCCGGCGCTGGCCATTGCAATTCTCAGGTTCAGGCGTTCGACGATTTCCTGAACGATGGAAAGCCCGAGACCGGCGCCGCCGCCGGATTTTCGTCCCAGCCTTTCGAATTTCACCAAAGCCGCCTGAAAATCCAGCTCGCTCAGACCCGGCCCGTTGTCCTCGACGCAGATCGAGGGACCGTCCTCGCCCCCGGCCTCAACGGTTACGGAAATCCGGATCGGCTTGCCGGCGTATTTGACGGCGTTCTCCAGCAGATTCCGCAGCATGGCATGAATGAGCTCGGCGTTGCCCGAGACCCTTGCCGAGGCCGGAGCAATCAGTTCGATATCGCCCCGGACTTCAAAAATTTCCGGCGTGATCTGTGAAATAAGATCCCGCGCGATGGCCACCAGATCGACGGAATTCCCGTCGGTATTTACCGGAGTGGCGCTCTCGGACCGCGCCAGCTGCAGGAGCTGGGAAATCAGCCGCGTCGCCCGGTCCGTGGCTTCCAGCACGCCATCGATCTGACCGGAAACCTGCGGCGAAATACCCTGCATGTCGATCGCTTCGGCCTGTGCGCGGACGGCCGCCAGCGGTGTGCGAAGTTCATGCGCCGCGTTGGCAATGAAGTTCCGCTCCCGCCGGACCGTCCTGTCCAGTCTGGCGATCAGATCGTTGAGCGCATCCTCGATCTGGATAAGCTCGTTAAGCCCGGAGTCCAGATGGATCGGCGTCATCTCGTTTTCCCCGCGCCGCATCACGGCAGCCGCCGAGTCTTCGAGCGGCTGCACCACCTGCCGGACCAGTCTGCGCACAAGCATCAGTGTGATCGTGCCAATGATCAGGCCAACGGCAAATACCAGCCCGGTCACCGTCAGGGTCCCGAGGATAGCTTCCCCCTGCCACACGCCGATAATAATCCTGGCATTCAGTTCCTCGTCCGCAATGCCATAGAGTTCCCAGTCGATTTTATTCCCGAAAATGACCCCTTCACGTTCAAGCGAGAACTCGCCTTCAAGGGGAAGGTCGAAGAGCACCGGGGTTGGCAGGTCAAGGGTGGTATAAACCACCTCACCATTGCGAATGACGACAACGAAGTAGTCCGTGACGCTGATATCGTCCACATACTTCGACAGAATATTATCGTTTCTCGTGCTCAGGACGTCCGGTCTTTCGCTGACTTCCCGGATAGCCAGAAGAACCAGCTCGGCAAAGTGAATGATCCGGCCGCGCCGGCCCTCGTTAAAATACTGCGCGGCGGCGACCCCGACCAGAAGAGTTCCAACCATCAGCCCCACCGACAGATAGATACTCAGACGACGATACAGGATATCGCGAATTGACCGCGGCTTTTTCGGGCAGCGTTTCAACCAGCTCGGGCATCTGAGTTTCAAATTAACGCCCTCTCGGAACCATGTAGCCGACACCGCGCACCGTTTTGATGAAGCCGGATCCCAGTTTCTTGCGGATCTGCGAAATATAGACCTCCAGTGTATTGCTCTCGGCTTCTCCCCCCCAGCCATAGAGCTTTTCATCGATCTCCGTACGCGTCAGCACCCTGCCGCTGTTGACGACCAGAGTCAGCAGCAGATTGAAAAGCTTGGGGGTGAACTCGATGACCTCGCCGTTTTTCCTGACGATCAGGCCGGCGGTTTCGATCTCGATTTCGCCGTAACGGACGATATCGTGGGCTTTAGCCGCCTTGCGGCGCGCCAGTGCCCTCACCCGTGCCAGCAATTCGTCCATCATGAAGGGCTTTACCAGATAGTCGTCGGCACTGGCATCCAGTCCCTTCACACGATCGCCCAGGCTGTCGCGCGCCGTCAGGATCAGCACGGGCGTGCTTGACCCCATGGCCCGCAGCCCCTTGAGGACGCTCAGGCCATCTTCGCCGGGAAGGCCCAGATCGAGAATGATCACGGTAAAAGCGTCGTATTCGTCCGCGGAACGCAGAGAAACGCCCTCCTCCACCCAGTCGACGGTGTAGCCGTCCTGCTGCAACCGGCGTTTTACGGCGTCGCCGATCGCCGGGTCGTCTTCGTAAATAAGAATACGCATTTCAGGATCTTACCGGAGTTCAGGTTCACTTCATGTTAAGCGGTTAGCCTGCTCCCATCAATGACATAAAACAAGAGTTTTACAATTATGAGTGTTATAAAATCAGGCCCTCTTGCGCCTTTTTTTCTGCTTTTCGCGGTCGCGACTCTTGCGCCGGCTCCCGGCCTTGCGGAAGAGGCAAAACCGGAAGAAGAACAGGGAGATTGGGATTTTCAGTTTGGCGCTGCCGGCACGATATCCCCCGAGTACGAAGGATCTGATGAACTCGAACCCGGCGCCTTTCCCTATTTTCACCTCTCCTGGAAAGACACGGTGACACTTACCACCAGAGGTGGACCCGGCCTTTATGTCGAGCAGAGCTGGCACGACGATTTCTCGGCGAAGCTCGGTGTAAAGTATGAAGGCGGCCGCGACCAGGACGACAGCGATGCGCTGAAAGGCCTGGGCGATATGGATATCGGAGCCGTCGCCGTCGCCGGGATCGCCTATACGCTTGGCCCGGTCGAACTCTCGGCGGAAATCGAACGTGATCTGACCGGCGACCGGGATGGTACGACCGCCACCCTCGGGGCGGAATATTCTGCGATGGCTTTTCGCAACCGCACGCGCTTTGCCATCGGCCCCTATGTGACCTGGGCCGATGAAGACTACATGCAGAACAGCTTCGGCATATCCGGCGCGCAGGCCGCATCGTCGCAAAAGAACTACAGCCCTTACACCGCGGAAAGCGGCATCAAGGATGTCGGGCTTTCCGCAAGCGTCAGCCACGCCGTCACCGATCATATTTCAGTTATGCTTGGCGCCAAGTATGCCCGCCTGCTGGGTGATGCCGCCGACAGCCCGCTGGTGGATCAGGAAGGAGACGCCAATCAGCTTCAGGGTATGCTGGGCCTGATCTATCGCTGGTAACGAAGCTTTCCTCCGGCCCGATTGGACCTGGATCAGACCCCGCTTTAATGGAAATCCCGTGACGGGAACAGAACCTTGGCCTGATCACGCGGGTGCCTGGGCCGGGGAACCGGCCTGGTCTTGCCCTGCTGTTTCAGCTGTGGCAGCACCGGGTTGCTGAACTCGTCGGCGGGCGAGAGTTCCGGCTGGAAGCTGATGCCGTTGCCCAGCCGGTCGAGCAGCGGCGACAAATCCTCGATTTTATCCGCTACCAGATGGATCACGATGCCCTCGCGCTGCAGGCGTCCGGTGATCCGCATCAGCCGGGCCGTAATGATCGCGCGCCGGAAGCGTTCGAAAATCTTTGACCAGACCACCACATTACAGACCCCGGTCTCGTCTTCCAGCGTGATGAAGATCACACCCGAAGCGCTGCCGGGGCGCTGGCGGACCAGAACCAGGCCGCAAACCGAGACCTGCGCCTCCACCGGAATCTCCATCAGACGCTCCGCCGGCGTCAGGCTGGCAAAATCGGGATGCTGCGCGCGCAACAAAGCCAGGGGATGCGCCTTGAGGGAAAGCCGCAGGGCGGCGTAGTCCTCGACCACCTCCTCCCCCAGCGAAGCGGGTGGCAGGACAACACCCGGCTCGCCCCCCCGGTCTTCTTCCCCGGCGGCGGCGAAGAGCGGCAGGGGTTCGTCGCCCAGCCCCTTGATCTGCCAGAGCGCCTGCCGCCGGTCGATAGCCATCGAGGAAAAAGCATCCGCCCGTGCCAGCACGTCCAGCGCCCGCGGGGTCAAACCGGCCCGGCGCCAGATGGCCAGAGGATCCGTGTAGCCGTTGCCACGCGCCGCGACCAGCCAGTCGCCGTCCTCCCGCGACAGTCCCTTGATCTGGCGCAGGCCGATCCGCAGGGCCATCGCCTGACCGGTGACATCGACAGTCCCGCCCGGCTCCAGACTGCAGTCCCAGTCAGAGTGGTTCACGTCGGCCGGTCGCACCTCGATGCCGTGCTCCCGCGCATCCCGGACGATCTGCGCCGGCGCGTAAAAACCCATGGGCTGACTGTTCAGCAGCGCACAGGCGAAAGCCGCCGGATAGCGGCACTTCATCCAGGCCGAAATATAGACCAGCAGCGCGAAACTCGCCGCATGGCTCTCGGGGAAACCGTATTCTCCGAAGCCCTCGACCTGCCGAAAGCAGCGCTCGGCGAAATCCCGCGCGTAACCGCGCGCGGCCATGCCCTCGATCATCTTTTCCCGGAAGGTATGAATGGTGCCGCTGTGACGGAAGGTCGCCATGGCGCGCCGCAGTTTATCCGCTTCGCTCGCGGTAAAGCCCGCCGCCACCATGGCGATCGACATGGCCTGTTCCTGAAACAGCGGCACGCCCAGCGTCTTCTCCAGAACCCGGCGCAGTTCCTCGGACGGATAGTGAACCGCTTCCTCGCCGTTGCGGCGGCGCAGATAGGGATGGACCATATCCCCCTGGATCGGTCCCGGCCGGACAATGGCGACCTCGATCACCAGATCGTAGAAGGTCCGCGGCTTCATGCGCGGCAGGAAATTCATCTGCGCCCGGCTTTCGACCTGAAACACGCCGATGGCATCGGCCCGGCAGAGCATGTCGTAGACCGCGGAATCCTTGCCGGGGACGCTGTTCAGATCAAACGCCGCGCCATAATGGCGGCGGATCAGCGTAAAGCCCTTGCGCAGGCAGGTCAGCATTCCCAGCGACAGCACATCGACCTTCAGGATTCCCAGCGCATCCAGATCGTCCTTGTTCCACTGGATCACCGTGCGGTCCTCCATGGCCGCGTTCTCCACCGGCACCAGTTCGTCCAGCCGCCCCCGGGTCATCACGAAACCACCGACATGCTGCGAAAGATGCCGGGGAAATCCGGTGATCTCGGCCGCAAGGTCGAGCGTGAGCCGCAGGCGGCGGTCATCCGGGTTCAGGCCGATCTCCCGCACCCGCTCGTCCGACAGCCCGTCGCGGGACCAGCCGGAGGCCTGGGTCGCCAGCGCCGCGATGCTGTCGGCGGAAAGGCCCATGGCCTTGCCGACATCGCGGATGGCGCCGCGCGTGCGATAGTGAATCACCGTCGCCGTCATGCCCGCATGGGCGCGGCCGTATTTTTCATAGATGTACTGGATGACTTCTTCCCGGCGCTCGTGTTCGAAATCCACGTCGATGTCCGGAGGCTCGTTCCGCTCGCTGCTGATAAAGCGCTCGAACAGCAGATCGCTGCGGTCCGGATCGACTGCCGTCACACCCAGGCAATAGCAGACCGCCGAATTGGCCGCCGAGCCGCGGCCCTGACAGAGAATCCCCGCGGACCGGGCGAAGCTGACCAGATCGTGAACCGTCAGAAAATAGGGCGCATAGGAAAGCTGGCCGATCAGCGAGAGTTCATGCTCGAGCTGAGTGCTGACCTTTTCCGGAATCCGGCCCGGGTAACGCTGCCGCGCGCCCTTCCATGTCAGATGCTTCAGTTCCTCCTGCGGGCTGCGGCCCTCGCGGGTGGTCTCGTCCGGATAGTCGTAGCGCAGTTCGTCCAGGGAAAAGCGGCAGCGCCCGGCGATCTCCAGACTGCGGGCCAGGGCGTCGGGATAGTCCCGGAACAGACGCGCCATCCGCGCCGCCGGTTTCAGATGACGCTCGGCATTGTCCAGAACCCGGTAACCGGCCGTATCGATGCAGCACTTCTCGCGGATACAACTCAGGACATCGGCCAGCGGCAAACGCGAAGGACCGTGCATCAGCACGCCGTTGGTCGCCACCAGCGGGATCGGGAGAGACCCGGCCAGATCGGACAGGAATTTCAGACGGCGTTCGTCATCCCCCCGGTAGCGGGTGCGCGCGGCGAGATAGAGACGGCCGGGGAAAAGCCGTGCCCAGTCTCCGAGTTCAGTAACATAGCGCGCAAAGACGCTATCCGCCTCTGGCCCCAAATCCCCTGGCCCCAAATCCTCTGGCGGAATCGCGACGAACAGCTGCCCTTCATGCCAGTCGGCCAGATCCGCGCGGTACAGCTGGCAGTCGCCTTTCCTTGCCCGGCGGCGCCCCAGAGTCAGCAGACGGCAGAGCCGGCCATAACCCGCGCGATCCATGGGATAGGCCAGCAGATCGGCGGCATCCTGAAAGCGCAGCCGGGCGCCGACGAGCAGCTGCACCCCGGCTTCCCTGGCCGCGACATGGGCGCGGACCACACCGGCCAGACTGTTGACGTCCGCGATGCCGACCGCGCGCAGGCCCAGCGCCGCCGCCTTCAGAACATATTCGTCCGGGTGGGACGCCCCCTGCAGAAAGGTGAAGTTCGACAGAACATCCAGTTCGGCGTAACCGGCTATCGGCGCGGCGGAATCTTCCATTTTCAGTGCCTTCTCCAGATCATGCGCGCGGCGATCATGCAAACAGCCCGTGCAGGAACCACTGCACCGGCACAACGGCCCGCAGCGGGCCTTCGCGGTAAAGCCAGAAGCGGCGCCCGCTCTCATCCTCGACCCGCCAGTAGTCGCGCGCGCCCTTTGCCCAGCTGGACTCGTCCCGCCACCATTCCGGGGTCAGCCGCTCGGGCCCCTCGGCGGCGCGGATTTCATGTCTGGCCCGCCGCCACAGAAACACGGCGGGCGGCGTTCCGGGTTCGCCGGACGGCAGAAGGGAAACCGTCTCGATCCGCTCCGGGTGACGCAGAAGACGGATCGGGCGCGGCCTGCCCGGCGGCCAGGCTGTTCCCTGCTCCGCCGCAGCGGCTTCGAAAACCGGCACCGCCCGATAAGCACGCTCGGGCAGATGGCTCGCCACCGGCTGCAGTCTGCGAACCTGCCCGAACCCGAGGCGGTTGCCCAGCCGATCGACCAAAGGGGCGATATCCTGACCACTGGCCGGCTCATTGACCGGCTCATCAACGGACCCGCTCCCTCCCACAGCCTCGCCCTCCCCGACCGCCATAAGCTCCTGGAAAACCTCCAGCTGTTCCACGCCGTTGGCCGCCAGAATCAGGGTCTCGAAACCGAAGGCCGCATCCAGCTGGTTCAGATGCCCGGCGAAAAGCCGGGCGAGTTGTTTGGGTTCGCGCATCGGACGGGCGGTTCCGACCTCCAGCCGCTGAATATCTCCATCGACGCGATGGCAGTGAAACTCCAGATGACGGCAGCCGGATTGCTCCTGCCGCAAACGGGTGCAGAGCCGCTGCAACAACAGCTGCAGCGCGGCGGCAATATCCGATGCCTGGGTGATCGGCTCGGGGAAAGCCATCCGCACCCGGTAGGGACGCGCGTGAGCGCGCGGGGTAATCGGCTCCGCGCGCCGGCCCAGCGCCTGATCGAGGCGGTACAGCACATCCAGCCGGAAACGGTTGGCCAGGGAAATTCGGGGCAGGGCATAGAGATCGCCGATCCGCCGCAGGCCCAGACGCGTCAGCTTCGACAGGGTCTCGTGCTCCAGCCGCAGGGCCGCGACCGGCAGGGGCGCCAGAGCCTCTCTCGTCCGCCCCGGGGGAACCACGCTCCGGTTTTCCCCGCAGCGGGCCAGAGCCCAGGCGCCGCCGGGGGTGTCCGCCAGTCCGCCGCGGACGCAGAAGCCATAGCCGCCCAGCCGGGCCAGCAGTTCGTCCAGCAGAGACTGCTCGCCGCCGCGCAGATGGGCGCAGCCGGTGACATCGAGCCAGAGACCGTCAGCGCCGTCCAGGGACACCCAGGGCGTATAGGCACAGCACCAGCGGGCCAGACGCTCCATCATGGCGGCATCGGCCCGGTAATCCGACGGCAGGGTCAGAAGATCCGGCAGCACGGCCCGGGCGTCGGCCAGCGTCATGCCCGGCGCGATTCCCGAGGTCCCGGCAGCCTGCGTCACGGCGGCAATGACAATGCGGTTGCCGGTCTCCGCCGTGACCGCCAGCGCCTTATCCCACCAGACGCTGCCCTGCTGACGGATCAGCCTGTCCGTCGGCAGCCTCGGCAACCAGAGAGAAACGATACGTCTTTGCATCCCACCTCACCGTCCAGGCACCGCTGCCGCCATTCCGGCAGCGCTGCAGTGATAGCCGCCAGGTCATCGTGCCCGGAGGGCAGCCGATGTTCCTGGCGGAAGTGACCGACCAGCGGGAGAAGGCGGCACTGGGCACCGGACCACCGGCATTTCCGCCGGTGCTTCTCGTGACCCGGCTCCGCCGCGACGGCCTGACGAGGAACCCCGTGACGCCGCTGCTTTCCGCCGCCAGTTGAAGTCTGCGGCTTGCCGTCAGGCCGATCGGAGTGTCCAGCTCCCCAACCACACCGGCCAGTGTGCGGCAGCGCAGGCCATCCTCCATGGCCGCCAGGATTTCCTGCGGCTTACGACAGCGCACAACGATCAGGCGCCGATAATCCAGCCCGAAAACCGCGAGTCCCGGCGGATAAAGATCGCTGCCCGACAGAGCATCCGCACACCAGAGAAGCGGGCCCTTCAAGCGGCCGGAAAGAATCGCCGTAAAGCCCTCGGCCCCTTCCCCGGAAAACTCATGCAGGCAACCTCGCCGCAATCCGGGAGATACACTCATTGAGTGCAAAGCCTTTATTTTACCTCCCGCCACTTTCCTTGCATCGCCGCCTTGCGAAAGACCCTCGCCCTGTAAAAAGCCCCGGTCGTGCAAAGAATCCTGTCCATGGAACAGATTTTCCCCGCTCAGAAGAATATCGATTTCCGGAATCCCCAGGGCAACGCTTCCGCCGGTCTTCTGGCTCCAGCCCGCCCGCTCGATCTTGCAGAGTTCTTCGCGCAAAGCCGCCAGCTTGACTGCGGTTTCGCCGGGAACGGGCCTGTTTGAGAGCTTCCGCCTCTGTTCCGAAGGAAACATTTCGCCACCAAACCTTCATTCTCACTATTTGTTCCTGTTTTGTTCTAAACGTTCTTCCCTAGGGGAGTCAACAAACCCCGGATTGGAAAACCCCACGACCGGAAAACCCGGCCGGCGCAGAGCCGGCCCGGAAGCAACTTTCAATTGTGCTTCCGGAGAAACGTTATGAATCGGGAAAGAGTTTGCCCGCTATAAAGAGATGAACTTCGGGGCAACGGCAATTGCCGCCAGCGGCCAGCGAAAAGAGCCACGCCCAGAGAATCGGCAAAAATATTTGCAGAACAATTTGTTAGAGCAACTGGACAGCTCCAGAATCCATGAAGATATCGCAACCGAAAACCCTGTCCCTCTACTTTCCCCTGGCCGTATTCCTGTGCCTGGCATCGGTGGTGCTCGGTCTTTCCTGGTTTATTTCCCACAGCCACAAAGTCGCGGTCCGTAACCAGGTCAACCTGATCGGGCAGCAAACCACCGCGCACCTCAAAAATCATATCTCCAATCATCTGAGCATCATCGAACACCTTCGGGATCTCTGGATGCTGGGTAAAATCAACGACCACGACACCTTTGTCGCAAGAGTTGAAACCTTTCAGCGGCAGTTTTCAGGTTTTCAGGCGATAAACTGGATCGACGCCGAAGGCGTCATACAATGGGTTGCCCCTGAAAAGGGCAACAGCCTGGCAAAAGGCGCCAATCTGACCAACCACTCGGTTGCCGGCCCTCTGATACGCCATGCCGCCGAAACCAACCAGGAGATGGCCACTCCCCCGCTCACGCTGCTCCAGGGCGGCAGCGGCTTCGCCGTCTACCATCCCCTTATCCGGGACGGCAGGCTGGAGGGCTATCTGAACGGCGTCTTCCGGGTCGAGCATTTTCTCAAGCTGTCTCTCTCCGAGGTTGCGAGAAACGACTATCAAATTGTCATCTCGGACGGTGAACACGGGATCTACAGCCGGGGAATGCCCTACGACAGCGATGCCTTCACGACGACCCACAGCATGGATCTGCTGAACAGAGTCTGGACCCTGTCCCTGACCCCCAGCCCGGCATCGCTGGCCGCGCAGTCGTTGAATGCCGACAAGATTATTCTCGTACTCGGGCTCCTGCTGTCCGTCGGGCTGGCCTATCTGGTCCGGGTGATCGCCCTGCGCCAGGAAGCCCTGTGGAAAGCGGAAGAAAATTACAGCGGGCTGTTCGAAAACGCCACGGAAGGGATTTACCGCAGTCTGCCCGACGGAACCTGCGTCAGGGCCAATCCGGCCCTGGTCAAATTCTACGGTTTCGAAAGAGAAACGGACCTTCTGAAAGCCATCAATACCCAGGCCGCCACCTGGTATATCGATCCGAAGCACTGGGATGAGTTCCAGCAACGGCTCAGGCAGGAAGGAAGGGTCGAAAATTTCATTTCCGAGGTCCGCTGCCAGGGCAGCGATGAGCACAAATGGATCAGTGAAAATGCCCATGTGATACGCGGCGAAGGCGGCAAAATGCGTGGCTACCAGGGCACCATCATGGACATCACCGACAAGCGGCAGGCAGACGAAACCCTGCGGCGCGAACGGGAATTCGTGGTGGCCATGCTCGACACCGCCGAGGCCCTGATCTCGGTGATCGACATGGAAGGGCGGGTGACCCGCTTCAACAAGGCCTGCGAAAAGCTGTCGGGTTACAGTCACGCCGAAATCACCGGCCAGTCGATTTTCGATTTCGTCATTCCGGGAGACGAGCGCGAAGGCATCGAGAACATGCTGCGCAGCCTGCGCTTCGGGGTCTATCCGAACACCCATCTGAACCACTGGGTCTGCCGGACCGGAGAACACCGGCTGATCGAGTGGTCGAACACCGCCCTGCGCGATGAATCAGGCAAGATCGCCTACTGCGTTTCGATCGGCATCGACGTTACCGAGCGAAAGCGGACGGAAGAAGCCCTGCTGCTGGCCAAGGAAGAGGCGGAATCCGCCAACCGGGCAAAATCCGAATTTCTGGCCAATATGAGTCACGAACTGCGCACCCCGCTGAACGCGGTCATCGGCTTTGCCGAGATCCTGGAGAATCAGATGTTCGGCACCATGGGCGACAGCCGCTATTGTGACTATGCCAGCGACATCCGCTCCAGCGCGACGCACCTGCTCGGGATCATCAACAACATTCTGGATCTCTCGAAAGTCGAGGCCGGACGTCTGGAACTGATCGAGGACCAGACCGACGTCAGGGATGTGCTGGCCGGCTGCCTCAACATCGTCCGGGCCACGCCGAACGCGGATCAGGTCACCTTCGAAGTCGTATCGGCAGAGGATCTGCCCTACCTGCATGCCGACGAACGCGTGCTGCGGCAGATCCTGCTGAATATCCTGTCCAACGCCCTGAAGTTCACACCCGCCGGCGGCCGGATCACGATCACCCTGACAAGCGGTCAGGCGGACGGCCAGACGGCCGCAACCTACGAGATCGCCATCACCGATACCGGTATCGGCATGACCAAGGAACATATCGCCAAGGCCCTGACGCCCTTCGGTCAGGTCGAGAGTTCGCTGAGCCGCAAATACGACGGCACCGGTCTGGGCCTGCCGCTCTCCAAATCCCTGGTCGAACTGCATGACGGGCGGCTGAGGATCGAGAGCGGACCGGACATCGGCACCAAAGTCACTCTGAGCTTCCCCCGAAGCCGTATCGTCCAGCGCAAGCCGAGACAGAACGATACGCGAGCCACTTCAGCCTAAACGGACCATATCGTCAGATCAGATCAGACATACGGCGCTTCGATGCCTTCCTGTTCCAGCGTGCGCCGGACAGCGGGCCGCTCCAGCAGGCAATCAAGCAGCGCACCGATGTTGGGCAGGCTGCGCGGCGGACGGTTCATGCCGCGGCCCCAGCGCGCGAGCATCAGCAGATAGAGATCGCAGACGCTGACCTGCTCCCCGAGCAGACAGGATTTTCCCTCCAGCGCCGCTTCCAGAATATCGAAACTGCCGTTCAGGCGGGTCTCGGCAGCGGCCACGACCGCGTCGATCCCGCTTTTATCGGTGGTGTAGCGATCGGCGTAGAAATAGGTCAGATAGGTCGACTGAATCGTGTTGGTCATATAGCACAGCCACTTATAGAGCTGCGCGCGTTCGGGCGTCCCCAGCGCGGGGGTCCAGCCGGCCTGCGGATTACTGTCCAGAATATGCAGGCAGATCGCCACGGTCTCGTGCAATACCAACCTGTTCCGCCCTTCTCCCTCGATCAACAGAGGGATCAGGCCGCTGGGATTCAGCGCCAGATATTCCGCGGATTTATGCTCGTTCCTGCGCCGGTCGACGAGATACAGTTCGTAGGGAACGCCGAGTTCCTCCAGCAGCATGTGCGGCGTGATGCTGGCGTTTCCCGGGTAATAGTAAAGCTGGTACATCGGCATCGTATCCCGTCCTGTTTTCCGGTCGGGCCGCAACCCTGAAACCGGCGGTTAAACCCGGCAGTCAGAAAACCGCTCTTCACGCGAAGGATCAAAGGTTTTTTTGAACAGGTGACGCGGCCTGGATGACCGGCGGACCGAGCGATGGACGGGCCCGGCCGGAATCAGGCCTCTTTCCCGATGAAGCCCACTGCCTGTCCGACGAGATTTTCAATGCTGTCCCCACCGTCCGCCTGCAGGATGGGACAGGACAGTCTGCTCAGCCATGCCTCGTGTCTCTTGCGGTTGCGGCCGTCGAGGATCGAATCGTCATAGTGCGCCGCCCAGTCGAGGAAGCTCTGGGTTTCCTCGTAACGCCAGCCGCCGGGCGCGACCGCCGCCGCGCCGTAATGCCGTTCCTCGCGGGCGCGCAGACGCTTCATGCGGATCTCCTTTTCCAGCGAAATGAAGATGACGTAATCGAGGGAAGAAATGAATTCATCTCCCCAACCCTCGAGAGATCCGGAAAGAATCCAGCCCTCGCGCTCCAGGAACAGCGTGCGCATCAGCGCAAGACGCTCTTCGCGGGGCCTCGTCTGCCGGAACGGCGGATTGCTCGGCAGCCAGAAGAAGTCGTCGGTGTCGTGATGCGGCAGAACGGTCGCCATCGCCAGATGACGCCCCAGTGTCGTCGTGCCGGAGCCGGGGGCTCCCATGATGTGAATTCGCCGGGTCCGCATGATTACATCCTGCCCAAACAACCGGGCCGGGTAATACACATCAAAGGTATAAATAGCAAGAGAGCCGGAGTGAAGACCACCCCGGCTCTCTGGTTTAACAGCTGCGAAAAACAGCAGCTAAACCAAGCAATCAGAACAGATCTGATTACTTGCTCCAGCTTTTGACCAGTTCATCGTAGTTGACGGTCTCGGGCTTGGGTTT